>CABECO010000472.1_pt1 | contig 12936 bp, 12 predicted proteins | sample 3422431 | NCBI WGS metagenome assembly CABECO01 (sample SAMEA5534327, study PRJEB31848) | metagenome | biome: tundra; feature: field; material: soil | place: USA | collected 2013-05 | depth 0.15 m
CGATTGCGCCGGTGGGGGCAGCCAGGCCGAAGACGATGGTCTGCTTGCCCACGCGTCCGGTGTCGGTGGTGATGATCAACGGCACGTCCGACCCGGTGGTTCCGTATGGCGGCGGTACGGAGCACAACCTTCAGCTGCCGATCGTCTCCGTGGAGGACAGTGCGAAGGCATGGGCCAAGATCGATCGCTGCGCCGAGAAGCCATCCCAGACCAAGTTGTCGGCTCATGAGAAAGGCGGCATGGAGACGAAGGTCGAGACCTACGATGGCTGCCAGCAGGGCGCGCAGGTGGTTTCGTACAGCGTGAAGGGTGGGGGCAACACCTGGCCCGGGGGCGAACAGTACGAAGTCGAGGAGCAAGTCGGGAAAACGAGCCAGGATTTGAGTGCCAACGAAACCATATGGAATTTTCTGGCTACCAAGAAGCTCGCCGCGAAAAGCGGGACGGACAGTGGCCCGAGTGCGAAATAGTTTATAGTTCTCTGATTCGGACGATTATCAATCTTCGCCATGATCCCCTCAGCCCATTGCACAGCGGCGGCGACCACAGACCGGGCGTGCCGCACCTGCGAATTTTCACATTCCTTTAATCGTCAACGGATAGAATCCACGGCAACGAGACTTTAGCCCAAAACAAACGTGTGGGGTGAATATCGCCATGACCATGACGGTAGTTCGTTGCCCTTACTGCGTCTCGGACGACGAGTTCAGGCGGATGATCGTAAGTGTAAGAGCAAACACATAGTTGACACATTGAATCCGCAGCCAGCGTGACTCGCCACTTGATCAGCAAATTCTCAGACGGCAAGTCTTCGTTCCTTCGTCCAGGGCGGATTACTGCCGGTTAGCCGGTTAGCCCCGTCATCCATCATCTTGGCAATTACCGGCGTGTTGACTCCGGTGCTCGCCAAGCCTCGAAGTCATTCTCGCTCATTGATAGCATCTCGGTCGGTGTTGACCGGGCGCAACGCAACTCGAGCCCATGCGAAACAAGTCGAGACGTCGCGCGAAGCGAACTCACTGATGTCGCCACGAAGATAGTCATCTGCGAAGTGGGAGGCGCGCCCCTCTCGACCCACCCGCCGCCCAGAGTGTCCAGAAGGTCTAGCTGTGGCAATAGGATGGCAAATGTCACTCGCGAGTGTGACGAGAATCACCGCAGCAGCCTGCGTTCGTCCGTAGCCTTACAAGTAGGGGTCTACCGGGACTCCTCGCGCGCGGCTTCAGTTGTCAGGAAAGACGGGTTAGGTCTTGATGCCCCGGAAACTCAGCCCGAAGCTCATCCTTTCACTGACGGTGCTGATCATTGTTATCAGCTCTATCAGTGGATACCTCAATTTCCGTACCGAAAAGAGACACCTGGTAGAGACGATGGTCCTGGGCGCGGACCAGCTCTCACGCAGTATTACGAGCTCAACCTGGCACGCCATGCACGATGACGACCGCAAGGCGGCGTACGAGATTATGCGGGTAATCGCTGACAAGCAGGGCGTGGATCGAATCCGAATGTTTAACCGTGAGGGAAAGCTTGTGTTTTCGACCGACCCCCATGAGCCGCCAGTCCCCGCCAGCCAGTCCAGCGAGGTCTGTGTGGGTTGTCACAGTAGGGGACCGATCCGGGACAAACTCACAGAAGAGGAGCGCGTCCGTTATGCAACCTCACCCCAGGGTATTAAGACCATTAACATGGTGACGCCCATCTACAACGAATCGTCCTGCAGTAACGCGAGTTGTCATGCGCATCGCGCCTCGACCAAGGTGCTCGGTGTTGTAGATGTCGCGTTGCGGTTGGACCCGGTTCAGACAGAGACACGCGCCGTGACTGTTCAGGCCGTGCTTACTACGTTGCTTGAAGTGACTGTCGGAGCCGCATTCGTCATTTTGTTCACCCGGCGTTTCGTGGCCAAGCCTATTCAACAGTTAATCGAGGGGACCAAGACCGTCAGCGCCATGGAACTGGACCGGCCAATTGAAATCACTCGCCGCAGCCAGGAACTCGACGAATTAGTGGATTCGTTCAATGCGATGCGAGAACGCCTGAAGTCGGCGGTTGCCGAATTGAACGAAATGCAGCAGACGTTAGAGAACAAGGTGGAAGAACGTACAGAACAGCTGCAAGCAGCTCAACGCAAACTTGTCCAGTCCGACCGCCTTGCATCTCTCGGCGAACTGGCGGCCAGCGTCGCTCACGAGATCAATAATCCCGTTTCCGGCGTGCTCAACCTCTCCATGCTGCTCGAGCGCTTGATGGCCAATGGACAGTACCCGCCGGGACGCGAGGCGGAATTCCGCAAGTACCTTGGCCTGATCTCGGCAGAAACGGCCCGTGTGGGCCGTATCGTTTCGGATCTGCTCGCATTTTCCCGCGGTTCGAAGCCGCGACGTGCGCCGGCAGATCTGAACAAACTGGTTCGCACGACACTCAATCTAACCGAACACAAACTTAAACTGGTCAACGCTGAGACTGACTTGCAACTGCAGGACAACCTGCCGCCGGTCGAGTGCGACTCGTCTCAAATACAGCAGGTCATCCTAAATCTAGTGTTGAACGGGGCGCAGGCTATGCAATCGCGCGGCGGCGGGAAACTTATGATTCGCACTCGCTTACTACCGGATGGTGAAAACGTGGAACTTTGTGTTCACGATACCGGGGAAGGCATTGCTCCGGAAAATCTGCCCAAGATCTTCGACCCTTTCTTCACCACGAAGGCGGAAGGAAAGGGAGTCGGGCTGGGGCTGGCGGTCTTATACGGCATCGTCAAGGCTCACGAGGGCGAAGTCGAGGTGAAGAGCAAGCGGAACGAAGGCACAACCTTCACCGTTAGCCTCCCGCTCAAGCCAAGCAGCCTTACCCAGCCTCCAGAACTGCAGGTGCAGGTAGTGTGAATGCCCTTTATGTCGTGGCCATCGGGAGCGTGCCCGAAAGAGCGCTGCAATGGGCGGAGGAAGCGGCCGCCGAGTGGTTTCCGCTTCCCCTTAGGCGCCTGCAGGCTTTGGCGATTCCGGAAACCGCCTATGACACGAAGCGGAGACAGTACCAATCGGTCGAGATCATGAAGATGCTCGCTCAATCCGCTCCGCGCGACGCCATTCGGGTCCTCGGCATCACGGAGGCGGACCTGGCGATCCCCGCGTTGAGCTTCTTGTTTGGACAAGCCCAGCTGAATGGTCCGATCGCCCTAGTCTCGCTGTGCCGACTGCATCAGGAGTTCTACGGACTTCCTGCGGATCTGGACCTGCTGCGCGAGCGCAGTGGGAAGGAGGTACTTCACGAACTGGGGCATACCTTCGGACTCACCCATTGTTCGGAGCGGGAGTGCGCCATGAGCCTCGCCAATCACATAGAAGGGGTAGATGCCAAATCCGACCGCTACTGTGCGCGTTGCGGACTGCAACTGGTGGAGCAGTTTGCTTCACTCTAGGAGAATTATGAAGAAAAATTGGCCAATCCTGGTTGTCGACGACGAAGAGGTGATGTGCGAATCCATGGCTGCCTGGCTGCGCGAAGACGGCTACCGTGTCGATACCGCACCTAACGGCCAGAAGGCCTTGGACCTGGCTAAGTCGACGGATTATGTGGTCTGCTTTATCGATCTCAAGATGCCGGGCGGCATGGATGGTATCGAAACGATGATGGAAGTCCGCCGCATTCGACCGGACGCATCGGTCATCATTATTACCGCCTACGCGACCGTCGACACTGCCATTCAAGCCATGAAGGAGGGAGCGCAGGAATACATTGTCAAACCGTGCAATCCTCAGGAAATATCCATGCTGGTTTCGCGCATCATGAAGTTCAAGAAGCTGGAAAGCGAGAACGCAATTCTGCGCAAGAGACTCACCCGCCAATATCGTCATCATGACATCATCACCAAGAATCCCCGGATGGAAGAGATCCTTGCCCTGACCCAAGAAATTGCCAGTCTTCGCAGCACCGTGCTGATTCGAGGCGAGAGTGGCACGGGCAAAGAACTGGTGGCGAGAGCCATCCACTTTTCCGGCAACCGTTCCGAAAAGCCGTTCATTGTTGTGAGCTGCGCTGCCTTGACCGAGACTCTGCTGGAGAGCGAGTTGTTTGGTTATGAAAAGGGTGCCTTCACCGGTGCTAACGGACAGGCGAAGGGCAAGTTCGAATTAGCGGACGGAGGCACGCTCTTCCTCGATGAAATTGGCGACATCTCACCCAAGCTGCAGGCTGACCTTTTGCGCGTCCTGCAAGAGCGCCGTTTCTACCGGGTTGGCGGAAGTCAAGAGGTAGAGGTGGATGTGCGCATTATCGCCGCCACCAACAAGAACCTGGCGGAGGAGGTGCAGCAAGGCAGATTCCGGGAAGATCTGTTTTATCGCCTCAACGTGATCGAGATTCCTCTCCCACCGCTAAGAGAGCGCCGCGAGGACATCCCTTTGCTGGCAGAGCACTTCGTTCAGCGCATCTCTTCCGAATTGGACAAAGACGTCGGCGGCATCTCAGCGGCGGCATTAAAGGTACTCATGGCCTACGATTGGCCCGGAAACGTTCGCGAACTGGAGAATGTAATCGAGCGCGCGATCGTGACGTGCCGCAATGGCACGCTGGATGAGCAGGACTTTTCGTGGCTACAGCGGCAATCTCCTTCGACGCAGAATTGGGAAGTTCCGGATGTTCCGCTCGACGAACTCGAACGCCGGGCGATCGTCGCCGCACTGGAGCGAAAACACGGCAATGTCAAAGAGGCGTCGGCCGCGTTGGGGATTGATCGCTCTACGCTCTACGACAAGCTGAAGCGTTACGCGATCACGCACTAGAGGAAACCTACGAAGCCTGCTCTGAGCTGGTCGAAGAGGCAGCCTTCGCCCTCACCCTTCAAGGAATGTGCCTTCAAGTACGGTGTCCCAATCGGCTTCGGCCATGGCGTCCATCACGCCGTCAATGAGAACCCCGCCGTCTGCCAGGCTGGGCGCAGTATTGGGTGTCCGCAGCTGTAGCTGCAATCGCTCCAGTTCTCGACTTAGCCACCCGTCAACCTCTGAACCTCGAAGAAGGTGACGCAGCGTTGCCGGATCATGCGGGTCCAGCCGCGGACGAATCTTGATGTACCAACCGTCCTTCGGGCTTCCGATAGCCACGACCTTTCCCTCGATGGGAGCGCGAACCTGAATTTCTTTTCCATTCTTCTTCATGCGCCACGCACTTCCGTTGAGCTCGATTTCACTGCCAAGCTCGGGCATCGCGATGGAATCAGGGTTGCCGATCAGATGTTCGGCCAATTTATCAAGGCCGATTGCCAGAGTGCCGTCTTCCTGCGGTTCGACCCACGTATGACCGCGATGATAGAAGCGGTCCTTCGAGTAATTGACCGCCAGATCGTGCGCCGTTCTCGCCGCGGGCAGAACTGCAAGTTCGGAGTATTTGCTGCAGTGACGGCAATCAAAAGCGTTGTCGCAGGTTCTGGAAACGATTCTTCCTGCAAGTTCATGGCGGCAGCGGCGTTCTGATACCGGCAATTCGGCAAAGTCCGATTTCCAGCAGATGTCAGCTGCTGAATGTTTGTGTAGATCATGAGCCGCGCGCCGTGCGGCGGAGACGACCGTGGTCACGATGGTCAACACCACAGCGAAGAATAGCGAAAGAAACACAATGTGATTAACGGTCCAACGAAATCCATCAGTCCACGGAAACATGACTTCTGTCTCCTTTCAGTTGCACAAAGAGCGGCAGATAGCGATACGACAAGGAGTAGACAATGACTCCATAGGCGATAACGCCCGCGAAGCTGGCCACCTCCTGCCAGCTTGGCGTGTATTGCAAGAACGGATCGAACGCCAGCGTTGGGAGAGCCAGAGTCTGTATGGTAAGACGGAAGCGGTTCAACACAACTCCAGCGCATGCCAACCCGGCAGCAGTCAGAAGCCATCCGCGCCGTGCCGCCGCTCTGCGATAAGTCAGCAAGAAAGCTGGCAGCAACCCGAAGAGTACAATTTCCACGAACACGAGTGATGTCCCAAATGGTCGGTAGATGTAGAACTGCCACGGCGCAAACCCCAGAGACGGCGACGTGATGTTCAGCCAGATCAACGTGTCAATCGCCTTGGCGATAACATAGATGCCAAGCAGGGCACCGGAGATAAACGCCAGGCGTTGGAACACTTCGCGCGGCACGAGTCGTTTGCCAGTAACCTTCTCGGCGGCCGCAGTCACGAGAATCAAAAAGCTCGGCCCGGACGCGATCGCCGACAATATAAAAAGGAAGAATGTAGAAGGCCAGAGGAAAAACCCTTGCCGGAAGGCGAACGGCCGGCCGCGCAGCACTCCGTAAAGACCGCCCAGTGATCCCTGGTGAAAGAAAGAAAGGAACGCCCCAACTCCTGCGAGCACGGGCATCAACTTGTGCAGTTGATGTTCGAACACCAGGAACGACGGCAACTTTCGCAGTTGACGGTTTCGCAGCAGGATGGGCAGATATTCGATGCTGAGCACCAGCAAGTAGCAGGTGATGCAGAATGTGATCTCGGTGAGCATCGAGTGCGTATTCGGGTACCAGAACGTGAACCATGCTCGCAATGGCTGTCCAACATCAATCATCAGGATGGCAACGGCGCCGCTGTAACAGATGAAGCCGACAACCACGGCGGTGTTCAGGATGGGTCGGAGATCGGTACGCTTCAGAAGGTAGACGAGAAAACCGGTAAAGAACGCGCCCGCCCCCAGTGCGATGATCGACAGATCGCAAAAAATCCACAGGCCGAAGGCGAATCGGTTGTCCATGTTGGTCTGGTTCAGCCCGTAGTACAGGCACAAACCGCCCGCGTAAATTCCCACTGCCAGCACAACGACCCAGGGAGCCAGCCAGAGCAAAAATTGCAGCAGCGAAGCTCGCTCGGCGCCTCGTTCGATCCAACGGCGGTCCGTGAGAACCGTGCTAGCCACGTTTCACCTCCACCTCTGAGACCGACCCTTTCAGAGCCCTCACCCATGCCTCCCCGGACTTGTAATAGACCTTGGGTTCGGTTCCGATCCGCTCCAGGAAGCGGAATGCGTCGGGGGAGTGTGCTTCTCGGGAAACAGGATCATCCTTGTCCGCCAGATTGCCGAACTGAATTGCCGCGGTAGGGCAGGCTTCCACGCAAGCCGGAACATAGTCGGCAGGATCGATCTCCCGCTTTCCCGCGGCAGCGGCTTTTTCCTTGGCGGAATGCAGCCGCGCGTGGCACAGGTTGCACTTCTCCACAACACCGCGCATCCTCACGGCAACTCCCGGATTCAGACTCTTCTCCATTCCCTGGGGCCAAGCTGGATCCCACCAGTTGAAGTAACGCGCATGATAAGGACACGCCGTCATGCAATACCGGCAGCCCAGACAGCGCTGCGGCATCTGCATCACGATGCCGGTGCCTTTATCCAATTCCACGGCCTGCTGCGGACATACACTCACGCATGGCGTTTCATGCTCGCAATGCATGCACAGGATCGGGATAAATACCTCGCGGCGCGCTTGTCCCTCCATCCCGTTCGAGACTCTCCGCACCAGCATCGGCGTGAGGCCTGTGCGCGAAGTTGCTTGTGGAAGTGGCGGCACGTTGTTCTCAGCCGCGCACGCTACCATGCACGCTCCGCAACCCGTGCAGCGATCCAGATCGATCACCATGCCGTAGCGGGTGCTCACGCATTCCTCCTCTCTGGCCCTTCGCGCAGGCTCGATTCCTGGTAGAGTTTCGAGGCCAACGGAGGCAACACAGGCGCCCGCCAAGTTCCCAGCGAGTTGCAAGGGGGGCATTCAGAACGTGTGGCTTGAGGCCATTCGCTGAGTTTGCAACGCAACCCGCCAGGATGCTGCGGCTCGCCCATCCAGACCGCTCCGCTCCGGAGCTGCTCTTCCAGCTTCTCGACGGATGGGATCATCGCGACCGGCGTCTTCTCCTGGGCGCATAGCGTTCCTGCGCGCGCGCGAAACAGATCCTCGCAACGAGTGTGAATGATCTTGTCTACCGGCGTCAGGTCGGGATCGACCCGCCCGAGGAACTGTGCCGCACTCTGCACTTCCGGCGGTGCCTTGACCAGACTGGAAGCAATGGCGTACGTCTCAATCGCTGACGTGGGAGCCGTGGGAATGTCGGTCAGCTCTTCGAGAAAGCCTGGCGCCGGTAGCAACCAATCTGCCTTGCTCGATCCCCCATCCCATGCCGCGAAACGAAAGACCTCGGCATCCGTCTGCGGAACAAAATCCCAGGGCACGCTGGAATCGATCAGCACCGCACGCACAGAGTCGAGCTCGGATTCGGCGGGCAGATGTGACTTCGCATGTTTCGACTTCTGCACAATTCCGCCACGTGTCCCGACAGCGCCCAGAAGGACGTTCAATGCGGCAATTGAGGGATTATCATCGCTCGCAATGGCCACCACCGGCGGCCGGCCAACAATCAACCGCGCCAAATCGCGGATCGCATCAGTGCTGAGCCCCGACTGCTCAGCACTCTGAGCAAGTGTTAGCGGGGGCATGGGGCCGCGCGCCTGGACAAGTTGCTCTTCGAGCAGCACGCGCGCAATCCCTGCGGCCAACGCCGTCTCTCCGCCCGGATGAATTGCTGACCTTTGCCATGCTCGGGCCGCAGTACGAGATAACGACGGCTCGATTTGAATCAGCCGCAGGTCCGGGTCTGCCGCGCCCGCCGCCCGCTCTGCCCACAATCGAGTGAACTGTCCGGGGGTACCCCAGCCATCCAGCAACGGCGCGCCAAAGCTTACGATGGTCTTGACGTTCTCAAGATCGTAGCCCAATGCGGCTGCAGGGACGCCGCTCCAGGTTTCATACGGCGTCAGGGCTTGAGCCTCTGGCCCAGATACAACGCCATAGCTGCCGCGTTGCTTCTCAGCAAAGGCCTCGAACAGCGACGAAGCTGCTCGCCCTGGATAGCCGTCAACAATGACAACTGGTCCCTCAGTGCATGCCTTGGCAAAAGCCACATGGGCTTCATCCCAGGAAGAAGTACTCCCGCGGTGGCGCACCGTGCGCAATCGCTGCGGATGCCAGATCAGTTGATGCGCTGCAAATCCTAGTGGACATAACGCGCCGCGACTGATGGGATGACTGCGCACGCCAGCCACTCCCACGGGCCAACCCGCGGCCATTCGCACCCGCATGCCACAACCATTGGGACACAGCGTACAAAAGGATCCTTTCACGTCGACCGGCCGGTGCGTCGGCTGCGGGATCCACCGCCAGTTCTGCGTCCAAATCGATACGTCACTTAACAGCTTCCACGGTACGGGAGTAAACACAAGGGCCGCCGTCGCCCCTGCCCCCCAAACCAGCAAATCTCGTCGCGTGACCTTCATACTCTTTCCTTCACTGGTGGCAGCCAAGGCATCCTACCTGGACGTGGTGTCGGCGATGGCAGTCCTCGCAGTCGTCCATCTTCATGCCGTCATGCCGTCCAAGGCGGATGCGCGAGATCGAGTGCCCCCAGATATCACGACTGTATCCGCTGATGCGATTCTGTTCGTAGATTCGCACCTCGTCAGACTGACCATATGTGGAATGGCACTCAGCACAGGCCAGGCCGGCTCTCTGAACGTGAATTGCGTGCGAAAACCATACGTTCGCCGGCTGTCTTGCGTACACTAGCCAAGGCACTTCTTGTCCCGTCTTCACGTAGTTGTCGACCAGGACGGCTTCGTCATGACTCGCGCCCATCCGCTCCGAGTGGCAGGATGTGCAGGTGTCCGACGAAGGAATCCCACGGAATGTGCCGTCATCGCGAAGAGCGTGGCATTGACCGCATTCGGTAAAGCCTGATTTTTCTGCGTGAGTCTTGTGATGAAATGCCAGAGGCTGGTTTTGTCGCACATAGAGTGCGCGTGGAAAAATGACCCAGCCGGCCAACAGAGCGATAGCAACGCCAAGTCCGAAGACGAAAGTGTTGCGCGTTGCGTTCATTCCTCCACCAACCAGCCACTATGGCCGAAAAAATCCTGAAATAAGCAAACCAAATCCGGCCGGGACAACAGACGAGCGACTCCCCGTGTGGGCAAGCCGCCATCGCAACCCGGCGCGTGCATTTCGTGGATTTCGCGCGCCAGCCGCTCTCGTTCGCCACCTTGCCAAGCGGTGGCCTGGGCACCAGCGATGAGACCCGCTCGCGTGATTCCGGCCAGTTCCTGGCCTTCAAACAGCCATCCCACCCCGTAGGGGTCGTTGGTCAGCCTCACGGGATCGCGGCGCAGGCGGTGGTTCACTCTCTGAATCGTCATTGGATTCGGAAAGCACATGGGCCATTCGAGTCCATGAATCGAAAGTGTCAGAGCCGGGCAATGTATGCCCTGCAAGGTTGCGAATACGACACCATCCACGCTCCCCACTGCATCAGCCAGAAAACCGTCAATGCCGATATGGCAAAGGCCCGATTCGTCGACGTCGAGCCAAAAGTGGTTTGGCGTATAGAAGAGATCTGCAGGCGGAGTCGTGCCATGGGGTCGTGCGAGCGCCAGATAGGAGTCGCAATAGCGATAGCTGCCGCTGGTGCAACTCGAAAGTTGTGAGTCGCTAAATGGAACTAGCTTGGGGATCGGTGATGCGGCACAATACTGTACGCGGACTTCTTCCAGATGTGGGCAACGATCCCGTGGGATTGAGTTCTTAGCGACGAATTCGCATTGTTGGTACTGCAGTGAAGTGCAGAGTCCGCCGCCGGTCACGCCCGGTCCGTCAAGGATCAGCTTGCGCATGGGCGCGGCGTGACAGTATTGCGCTCGTCCTTCGGTAAGAAATGGGCATGCCATAAGTCACTTCCCTCATTTCCTCTGGTCATCAGGGTCATGATCCGAAGCCTTGACCTCCTCGCCGCCATCGGCCATAGTCAGCCCTAGCTCCGGTACAGAGATGCGGTGCGATTCTGCGGTTAGCATTGCCGAAAGTTCCGAATCTACGCTGCTCTCTCGCGTCTTTCGTGCTCTTCTTTCCGCAAGCTCCCAGCCTACAGAAATGAACAGCCCGAGCCACGCCACGACCACGACTAGGATGAGCGCGTAGTTCATCATCATGAGCCAGTTAGGTCCATTCATGTTGGCAGACCTCCTCGCTGCCAGCTGACGGCAGCTAATCGGAGAATTGCAATCCAGTTGCCGTCGCGCAAGTGCAACGACTACAACGAACTCGCTTCACAGCTTGGTGGGATTACCGACACGAGAGTCGGTTTTCCCGACAAGAACAGAGCTAAGCGTTTAACCGACGACTTCGCTAAATGAACCTTATTCAAAATCTCTCGCAGGTGTTCTCGCCGATTGGCAAGACTTAGGGGAGTGCCGCTCGCCTCACAAGTGTCTAGCGCAAGCACAAAGGTACCCGGTCGCTTGAGTCTATGAATGCCGGGCGACCCACACAGCGGGAGTAAGGTCTGGAAGGCACCGGATCGGGAGATCGGCAAGCCCGGGGAGAATCGTGGAAAAGTAATCGCGCACCGGGACTTTCTGGCGGCGATCCTTCCAGGGCTCGCCGATCTTCCAATAAAGCGCCTCTCCTCACTTACACCTTCTGTTTGGGCTAGTTCCGATCTAGGAAACAATTGTCCCAAAGAATTACGCATTTCTCGGTTGCCAAGTTGAAGGTTGATGATTTCTTCTCTCCGCTCAAAGCCTGCGGCAATCAACGGAGAGGGCGCTTGCGCGGCTCACCTCCCCGAGCCACAACAAAAGGCGCCCGGCACCCCAACGATCCTTTAGACCGCGCGCGACCGTGCGAATACGGGTATCATGCCATCCTCACTTGGTCTCGGGGTTTGCCTGACCGAATGTCGTGGGGTGGTTCGATGCGATTGCGGCCGCTTTCCTTATTGCTTCTTGCTACGCTCCTCGCCATGGCCTCCCTCGCGACTAAACTGAATTCTCAAACAACGACCTCCGGTGGGTTGACCGGTGTCGTAACCGATGCGAGCCATGCGGTCATGCCCGATGCGGGTGTTGAGATTAAGGACAGCGCCAAGGGGACCACTCAGTCAACGAAAACCAATCGAGAAGGAGTGTACCGTTTCTTTTTTCTTGCGCCGGAGAGATACACGTTAACTGTGACGCATGCCGGATTTCGAGAGGAGATCCGGGCCGCGAATGTTCTATTGGGGCCCCCGGTTACGGTTAACGTCACGCTCGAACTTGCGACAGAGCGTACGACCGTGAATGTTACGGGAGAGGCGCCGCTGATCCAGTCAGAAAATGGTGACGTATCCACGACAATGAACCAGAAGCAAATCAGCGAGGTTCCGAATCCCGGCAATGATCTCACTTGAGGCGCAAGTGTAAGCGTTGTGGTGGCACGGAGTTTCAAATATTCAAAACCGCCCGTCCCAAAGTTAAGGTTTTGGGATATAGGATTTGCTGCACGAAATGCGACACCTTTGTCTTTATGGCTGCGCGTACCGAACCGAAGCGAAAACCAAGAAAGTCAAAGTAGCCCACTACGTGTGCCGCGAGTACACCAACCGTATGGGGGTGTGAAGCTGCAAGAGAGATGAGGGTAGGTCCCTCGGAGCCGGCGATCAGGCGCAGGCTTCAAACCACTGCGAGCTGCTGGCGTTAAGAGCGTTGGTGGTGAGCGTCGCAGGAAAAGGCGGAGATAAAACCTGTCAGGTGAGATCTGGAGAGACGAGCGCAAGCGAACCACTGATGACGTGCCGAAATCTATAGGACGATGTCGAAACCGGGGGGAAGGTAGTGGCCCCGGGATGAGTTTGGGCGGAGCCCTGAAGCCCGGCCCAAGTGGCATCCGGCTTGGAGGTGGCGTGAATCCAGATCAGGCTCTTTTGTGGAACGCGGGAACCTGTCGCTCCAATGTTAAGGGAGAAGCTCAAAGTGGGAGATCCCTGCAAGGGCAAGAGTACCGATGTGGAGCACAGGGACGGAGCAGTCCGTAGTAGGGATGAAAGCTCGGTAACAGGGCGGGACCGAAGGGACTGCAGTAACCCGCCAAGG
>CABECO010000524.1_pt1 | contig 12025 bp, 14 predicted proteins | sample 3422431 | NCBI WGS metagenome assembly CABECO01 (sample SAMEA5534327, study PRJEB31848) | metagenome | biome: tundra; feature: field; material: soil | place: USA | collected 2013-05 | depth 0.15 m
AGTGTCAGCGCTAAACAAATTCGGACAAAGTCATTCCATCCGCGCTGGGGTTGATGGTGGCTAATGATGTACTGCAGGGCTTCGTTCTCGGTGAGCGGATACTCGATGCAGTTGATTTCGTGCCTACCGTCGAAAACCGCCGACCGCCAGCGCCCGATTCCGGCGAGAATCGTCCCGTTCGTCGTGATAAGGATCGGCGCGGGGACGGACTGTTCCTTCAGCCGGACGGCGTCGTTGAACTCGTCTATTACACCGGTCCAGCCAAATTCCTCCAGTGCGGGGTGCGGCCGCAGTTGTTTTGGAGAATGAACAACCGGACGCCCTTCCAACCGACTCGTCGCGGTAGGATTGAAAGACTGCGGCGGGACTGCAGGGAGAACCTCTACGGCGGTCGCACATAGGTTGCCGTGGTTATCTTGAAGTTCCAGGTTCGTCTCCTCCCGTGATCCGCTTTAACGATTTGGCGAACGTCGGCGCGGATTAAAGTTGGACACAACTTGGACACAAAAATGGAGGTAATTCGGCAGGTATTGGCAGGGTGCGGGAAGGGAAGAGCAGTAGTATCAACAACAACTTAGCTGTTGATCGTTTAGCTCATAACCCAAAGGTCGGTGGTTCAAATCCACCCCCCGCAACCAACCGAATACGCCTTCGACGGGAACGAACTCGGGCCCGTGCGGGTGAGTCCCCGGCAAACGCCACGGCGCCTCCGCAATGTTAAGTCGGCGGAAATGCAAAGCATGCGTTTTGCGCTGCTCGCTGGGACTACCACTCGGTACCTCCTATGCGGAGTGTTTTCTTGCCCCTATTTCCTCAAGCATCTGCAAGGTCTGGAGCGCATTATCGAGAAGTTGGCGCTCATGCGGATCGGTGAGAATTTCTTGCGCCTATCGCGAATCGCACTACGGGCTTGCAAAATCCGCTTGGGCAAATTGGCGTTATCAAATTCCAGAATCGCGTCTTTGTATAGCACCTGCCACATTGGGGCAGTGGGTTTACCGGAGGGAAAACGAGCGGTAGACATAGGGCACCCCAGATTGGAAAAAAGTCTAGCGGGAGGCGGTAGTTGTGTCGGTACGTTAGCGCCTTGCGCGGTTTGTCAAAGGTAGCAGTGCCGGTATGTCCACGACCCCGTCAGTGTGCGTGTGCCCGACCTCGGCGCTTCCGAAGCGGAATACCTTCCTTCCGAATCTTCTTCTTCGTGTTGCCCCCGACCGCGACTCAACCCAGTGGATCCGTCGGCCTGATCTACGTGGGGGCAGTGATTCTCGCCTTTTCAGTGGTCAATTGGTGTGGGGTTGTTGCGATCTCCTCAAGCTGGTTAATGCTTCATGGGAGAACGGGGGCTCGCCGTCGCTGAACAGCAGGCTTATTTCAATAGCTGAATTATTGAAGCCCGGAAACATAACACAGAATCGAAACATGGAGAATGGAGGCTTATATGTACGTTGTCACTGGTGCAACTGGTAATACGGGAAACGTCGTCGCCAAGGCTCTCCTGAGCAGAGGTGAAAAAGTTAGGGTAATTGGCCGGACGGCTGAGCGCCTAAAGGCTCTTGCTGCGGAAGGCGCAGAGCCGTTTGCCGCCGAACTAACCGATGCTGCGGGGGTCACTAAAGCTTTTGTCGGCGCGAAGGCTGTGTACGTGATGTTACCTCCCAATCCCACCAATTCCGACTATCGGTCATTTCAAAACCGTGTAACCGACGCGATTGTGGCGGCTCTTCGGAGCACGGGCGTAACGCATGCGGTCACGCTGAGTAGTATCGGGGCCGACAAGCCTGATAAGACAGGTCCAGTCGAGGGGGTGCATTACCTTGAGCAGCAACTTAACTGCATTGACGCTTTAAACGTGCTGCATCTGCGTGCGGGCTACTTCATGGAGAACACCCTGGCACAGATTGGCATCATTCAAAAGATGGGCATGGCTGTCGGCCCATTGCGTCCTGACCTGAAGCTTCCCATGGTCGCAACGCGGGACATCGGGGAGGCTGCCGCAGATGTGTTGTTGAGTCTGGACTTCCGCCAAAAGCAGACCCGAGAATTGCTGGGGCAGCGGGACATCAGCATGAACGAAGTCGCCCAGAGCATCGGGAGCGCCATCGGCAAACCCGGCCTGCGATACATCCAAGCGCCGGATGAACAGGTGCGGCCGGCATTGGTCCAGCTTGGCATGTCATCGAACGTGGCTGGTCTCATTCTTGAGATGTCGGCAGCTTTGAACTTAGGACACATGCGGGCTTTAGAGCAGCGTTCGGCGAAGAACACGACACCCACTTCTTACGAAACATTTGTGAGGGAGGAATTCTTGCCGCGATACGGAGGCGAATCGGCTGCGGCATAGCTCCGGGTGGTTACCGGTTAGGACTTGTGCGCTTGTGCGTTTGCGCTATCCAGCGGAACAGGGTGCTCAGGGCTCCGTATAGTCCGGGGACAAGAATCAGCGGAGGTTACTTTCGTACTGCCTCATGGCACGCAGGAGCTATTCACGAAGTTAGGCGCGGAGCGTAAGTTGGAATTGAGCAGCTTTCGGGGGAGGGCTACTTGACGAGCGCCCCATGACTCTAAACGGAGTCTGGGGCGCTTTCGTTTTTTCTCAGAGTGACCTCAGACGAACAGATCGTCCTCGTTCCGCCACGCTCGGACGTTTGCAGGTCTGGAGATCGGTGGCACAAGGCTACCCTTCGCCTAGCCACGGTGTTATAACGTGGGGAGTATTGGGGTCAGCCAATATCCGTAACGCCAGCGAATACGACGCCCGTGAATTATTGCAGATCGGGCGAGGGTCCTTAGGGAAGCTCTGATTAAGTCCCCGGTGTCCTCCGTGCACCCCTGTGTACCCTGTGGTTAATGCCTTTTGCCGACACTTAATCAGAGTTTCCTTAGACACTCTCGTCGTAGCAGACTAGTTCCACTTGATTGCCCTCGGGATCGGTCACATAAAGGGAGCGCCAATGCACCCACGCGTGTTCGGTGGTCTCGACTTCGAGCCCTAACGTTTCCAGTCTCTTCCTTTCGTAGGCGAAATTGGCGAGAGGGATCTCGAATGCGAGGTGGTCAATGGTCGAAGTTGCTGCGTCCGGCCCGCGATAGCCGGGATTCTGTGAGCGGTCGAACAAGGCAAGCACTTGAGTGTGACCGCCGAAGCCATCTGCAATCTTGAAGAACGCGCAGTTGGGGACTTGGGTCATTAGCGGCAAGCCGATGACCTCCTCGTAGAACTTCTGCATGGCGTCCAGATTGGTGACGCGGAGTGCGATCTCGCCCAGGCCGCGCACCGCTGTGCGCTTCTCCCCAGTCGTTGATCCTGCCATGATCGGCCTCCCGAGTTAGACAACCTCTCCGCTCCGCCCAGTGATGGTGCCATAATACCTGCTCCATGGCTTCAACACTGCCCATTGCAACGCAAGACACCATCCACCGTATTCAGCGGATTCAAGCCATCACCATAAGTTGGATGAGTATCGAGGCAGTGGTGTCGCTAGCGGCAGCTTGGATCGCTCGCAGTCCCGCTCTACTCGCATTTGGCGGTGACAGTGCTATCGAACTGCTTTCCGCAGTAGTTGTGTTATGGCGGTTCCGCACCCAAGCTGTGCCGGAGCACTCTGAGAGGCGTGCTGCCCGAGTCGCAGGAGCATTGCTGTTAGCCCTTGCCGCTTATGTGATCGTGGCATCGGCTATGAGCCTGCTGGGTCACAGTGAACCCAAACCCACCTATCTCGGGATCGCCATTTTGATCGCAGCCGCGGCAATCATGCCGTGGCTGGCAAAGGAAAAGTGTAAACTTTCCGGGGTCATAGGCAGTGCCGCCCTCAGAGCAGATTCCGCTCAATCGGCCCTGTGTGCTTACCTCTCGCTGATTGCTCTGGTCGGCCTTGGGGTCAACGCAATTTGGCATGTCCGGTGGGCGGACCCTGTGGCGGCTCTGGTGGTCGCGCCGTTAATAGTGCGGGAAGGCCGGGAGGCGATACGCGGCAAACCCGGTGGGTGTTGCTGACTTGACTGTTTCGGAATCAGAGGAAAGCTGATCGCACGGCTTAGAGGATTATGCTCAAACTCGTTTATTGCATCACCAAGAGCGTGGGCCTGACGGACGATGAATTCTTTCGTTACTGGAAAAATATCCACGGCCCCATCGGCGCTCGAATCCCTCGACTCCGCAAGTTCGTGCAGAGCCACCGTCTGAGCGTCCCCGGTGACAAACGCCGACCTGATTACGATGGCATGGCGGAACTCTGGTTTGACGACTGGGAAGCCTTGCTCGCGGCTCGGGAATCGCCCCAATGGAAAGCCTCTAGCGAGGACGAAAAGAACTTCATCGACCATAACAAGGTTGCTTACTTCGTCTCCGAGGAGCACACCATCTTGGACAGGACCAGGGAAAATAAGTAGGAGTCGGAGGCGGGGCTCCTCTGGCATAATCCTTCAATGTGCGGGCGTTATCGATTGTCGAGGAGAAAGCAGATTGTTGAAGAGTACTTCAATAGCGTCTCCGGGGAGGAGGACTGGGCTCCCCGGTTCAACATCGCCCCGACCCAGGCGGTTCCCGTGATCCGTCAGAATCCCAAGGAGCCAATCCGTGAACTGTCGCTTGTCCGCTGGGGACTGATTCCGTCATGGGCGAAAGACCCGTCCGCTGCCGCCACGATGATTAACGCAAGATCGGAAACTGCGAGCGCCAAGCCCGCGTTTCGCGATGCGTTGAAATCTCGCAGGTGCCTGATCCCCGCAGACGGGTTCTATGAGTGGGTGCGGACGGGGAAGGCCAGGCAGCCGTACTGTTTCGAAGTCAACGAAGGGAAGTTGTTCGCGTTCGCGGGAATCTGGGATCGCTGGAAGGACGCCAGTGACAAGACGATAGAGACCTGCTCGATCCTGACCACGACCCCAAATGCAGTGACCGCAGCCATTCACGACAGGATGCCCGTTATCCTTGATCCAGACGGCTACGACCTATGGCTCGATCCGGGAATGAGGGATGTGAGCGCAGCGTCCGAACTGTTGAAGCCCTACGACGCTCGGCTGATGCGGTCCTATCCTATAAGCACTCGGATCAATCACGTGGCCAACGACGACGCCGAGTGCTGCCGACCAATGGAGCTTGCAGAGATTCAAAACCGTCTCTTCTTGTAGAGGTTACTTTTCGATGAATGAAATCCTTCAGTTCCTCCGCAGACCCACAGAAAGCTCCCGTAGCATACTGCTCGTTCGTATTGCGGTGGGGCTGATCTTCTTTACACAGGGCATTTTAAAGTACATCGACCCCAACATGGGAGTGGTTCGCTTCACAAGAATCGGATTCCCGCACCCGTACTTCACGGCCCATTTTGTTGGTACCTTTGAGGCTCTGTGCGGCCTCCTAGTACTGCTGGGGCTGTGGACGAGACTCGTCTCCATTCCGCTGCTGATCGTGATTGCGACCGCGATTGCGACTACAAAGGTTCCAGAGTTGTTTCGCGCTAACCAGGGCTTATGGTATATGGTCAGTGACGCGCGCACCGATTTCGCCATGTTCTGCTGCCTGCTTTTTCTCATCTCAGTGGGTGGCGGGAGTTGGTCTCTTGATGCAAGGAGCGCGCGTGGAGGAAGAACTTTATGAACTCTGTGGCCTCAGCTCAATCGTCGTCGCAGGCTTGGTACACGGGGCTCACCCCAACGCACTGGCGCGTACTTGCAGCCAGCTTTCTGGGATGGATTTTCGACGGCTACGAGTCATACGCGCTGTTTGTAGCTCTTCCCTTCGCACTGCGGACGCTGCTGCGGCCCGAGCAACTGAAGTCGGCGCCGGTTTGGGCGGGCATTGCCATCAGTACAACCCTGCTGGGGTGGGGCATCGGTGGCCTGATCGGCGGAACCCTGGCCGATTACGTGGGCCGCAAGCGAATGATGATCTGGTCGGTGTTCTTATACGCGCTATTTACCGGGCTAACCGCTTTGAGCCAGACGTTTCTCATGCTAGCGGCTCTCCGATTCATTACCGGGCTGGCAATGGGCAGCGAATGGAGTACCGGCGTAGCGATGGTGGCCGAAACTTGGCCCGATCGCGCCCGGCCCAAAGGGGCTGGCTTGTTGCAATCGGGCTTCGGATGGGGAACGCTGCTGGCGGCCCTGGTCTGGTGGGCCATCGGCCGGATCAATCCTCTGGGACCTCAGTCGTGGCGGCTGATGTTTGTGGTCGGCGCTATTCCCGCATTTTTCACCCTCTACATTCGCCGTGCCATCAATGAATCGGAGCGTTGGCTGAAGGCCGTCCGCGAGCGACGCTGGGCTGCGACCGACGAAGACAAGGGAGCGGCCAGCAAGTCCGCCCGGCGTCCATTGACGATAGCCGAGATTTTCCGCGAGCCTGAGAGTCGTCGTCGCGTGCTTCTGACTTTTCTCATGTCCCTGGCGACCATGGTTGGCTGGTGGGCCATTTCCAGTTGGCTGCCCGCTTACACCCAGCAACTTGCCAAGGCCCAGCACTATGCCAATTTTGTGGAGTGGGGAAACCGCGCTGCGATTCTCTACACCATCGGCGCGGTCAGCGCCTACATGATCGCAGGTTTTCTCATCGATGCCATCGGACGCAGAAAGTTCCTGTTCCTGACCTATGCCGGAGCACTGGTAATGACGCCGGTCACATACTTGTGGACCCACACTGTCGAAACCATGATGTTCGTGGCATTCGTGAATGGCTTTTTCACACTGGGGCTAGCATATTCGTGGATGGCCATCTACCCGGCCGAGCTGTTTACCAGTAGCGTGCGGTCTACCGCGTGCAGCTTCGTGTTCAATGGCACTCGTTTGATCGCATGGCTGTTCCCGATTCTGGCAGGAACCATGATCCAAAAGTTTGGCGGTATTTCGCGTGGCGCCGTGACCTTAGGACTCATCTATATATTAGGTTTAATTGTGCCGTGGTTCGTGCCGGAAACCAACGGCAGACCTTTGCCGGAGTGAGCGGGCGAAGCAGTTTGCCGGCCGTTTGTGCGGCATGCCAAGGGGGAAAACATTACTATGTCGCAGCGGATTTATCGTATTGGACAGATAGTCCCCAGCTCCAATATCACGATGGAGACCGAAATTCCCGCCATGTTTCGCGCCCGCGAAACCATAGAGCCCGAGCGCTTCACTTTTCATTCGAGCCGTATGCGAATGAAGCGCGTTACCAAGGAAGAATTGAAAGCGATGGACGGCGATTCTGTGCGCTGCGCTCTGGAGTTGTCGGACGCGCGCGTCGACGCGCTGGTTTACGCCTGTCTGGTGGCCATCATGAGCATGGGAAAGGGCTACCATCGCCAATCCGAGGCCAGGTTACACGATGCCAGCGTAGAAAATGGCGCCCCGGCTCCGGTCGTGACTAGCGCCGGTGCACTCGTAGATGGGTTGAAAACGCTGGGAGCGAAGAAGATTTCAGTCATTGCACCCTATGTTTGTTCGCTGACCAAGCTGGTTTGCGACTACCTCGAGGCGGAAGGGTTGCAAATTGTGGACAGCATCTCGCTGGAAATTCCGGATAATTTAGAAGTCGGGACTCGCGATCCTATGGCGCTGGTGGACATTTTCAAACGCCTGAAAATTGGCGGAGCCGATGCCATCGTGCTCTCCGCATGTGTGCAGATGCCGTCTCTCGCCGCCGTCCCGATTGTGGAGGCCACGTGTGGCCTGCCGGTAGTCTCGGCGGCCACCTGCACTGTGTTTCAAACTCTGCAGAAACTCGGTTTGAAAACCGTAGCGCCCAACGCCGGCATGCTTCTGTCCGGAAAGTTAGGCGCGAACACGACGACAGCTGAGCGTACTTTTGTTGGCAGTCACCCATAGAGTGCGGTGGACAGGTCACGAGGAACTAAGAGCCAAGAGCCAAAAGCTAAAGGCCTTTTCTCTCCATCAAATACGACTCTTTGTAACCCAGATAATTATCGGCGTAGCGGAGGATTGTCTCCTGGTCTTTTTCATCCAGACGACGGCGGAATTTTCCTGGGGAACCCATCCAGAGCGAATTCGGCTCGACGATCGTTTTCTCGGGGATCAGGGTGCCGGCGGCGATGATGGAGCCGCTTCCGATGACGGCGCCGTTGAGGATGATGGAGCCCATGCCGATGAGGCAGCGGCCTTCGATGGTGCATCCGTGCAGGATGGCGCTGTGGCCTACGCTGACGTAATCGCCAAGGTAGACACCGTATAGTTCCTTCATGCCGTGGAGGATGCAGTTGTCCTGAATGTTGGAGTAGTGGCCGACGCGGATCTGATGGACGTCGCCGCGCAAAATGGAGTTCATCCAGATGCTGGCGTGCTCGCCGAGAATGACGTCGCCGATGAGCTGAGCGGAGTCGTCGATGTAGCAGGTGTCGGGGAATTGGGGGGTGACGCCTTTGTAGGAGCGGATCATGGGCTTGCCAGACGACGAGACAACATACCATGAATCAGGTCTTAGGTCTTAGGTCTTACGTCTAAGGTTCCAGCGTCCCAGCCTCCGGCGGGTTTCCTGAGACCTGACAGCTGACACCTTCTTTTTCGAGCTGTAAAATTCCGTCCTGGGTGGTGCCGCGTCGAGTGCCATCCTCGATGATGAATGGAGTGATGCGCCATGAAAGCGGCAGATTTCCGCAGAATTGCTCTGAGCCTCGATGGCGCAGAGGAAGGCTCGCACATGGGGGCGGCTGACTTCCGTGTGGGAGGCAGGATCTTCGCCACCCTAGCCTCCGAAGACCAGGGCTACGGTAACTTGATGCTCACACCGGAGCAGCAGGCGGAATTTGTGCGGGAGTTGCCGAAAGTTTTCCTACCCATTCATGGCGGATGGGGAAGGATGGGCATGACCCACATTCGCCTCGCCAAAGCGAGTGAGGACGTGCTGGTCGGCGCTCTGCGAGCGGCATGGATGCTTCGGATAGAAAGGAATACCCGGACGAAGAAGAATCCTGCTCCAAAGCGCCACCTAAATTCGTAGAGAATCGACCCCTTACCAGCAATCTCCATCCAGGTCGATTCCAGGACGCTACCGCGCACGGCGTATGCGCATCGGGCACGATGATTTATTCTTTTGCTTGAACTGACACCTGAGACCTAAAAACTGGGACCTAGCAATGAAAACTGGCATCATCGGTCTGCCGCAGGTCGGCAAGACATCCCTATTTCGCATTCTGACGAAGGCGAATCTTTCCGAGCATGCATTTGCGAATCCGCGCGAGGCGCACATCGGGGTCGCGAAGGTCCCCGACGAGCGCCTCGACAAACTGGCCGCGCTCTACCATCCGAAGAAACTGACGCACGCCTCGGTCGAGTATGTGGACGTGGGCGCCATCGGCCAGGACGCGCTGAAAGAGACCGCCTACATCGGCCATCTGCGGCAGGTGGACGCGCTGATTCACGTTCTCCGGGCGTTTGAAAACGATGCGATTCCGCACGTCGGCGCCATCGATCCCTTGCGCGACATCAAGAACGTTGAGTTCGATCTCATGGTCAGCGATCTGGGCCAGATCGAAAAGCGGCTGGAGCGCCTCGAAAAAGACTTGAAGAAGATGAAGACGCCGGAACTCGAAAAAGAAAACGAGCTGCTGATCAAGGCCAAAGCCTTTCTGGAAACCGAGAAGCCGCTGCGCGAAATGGAAATGACGCCCGAGGACAAGAAGCGCATTCGGGGGTTCATGTTTCTGAGCGAGAAGCCAATGCTCTACGTGCTCAATATCGGCGAGAGCACGGAACTCGGCAAAGACCTGGAAGCGGCGGTTGCGAAGTTCAATTTGAGCGAAGTGGCCGCGCGTCCGAATGCCGGAGCGAGCGCGATCTGCGGCAAAGTGGAAGCGGAACTGGCCGAGATGAGCGACGAAGACGCGGCGGAATTTCTCGGCAGCTATGGACTGACCGAGAGCGGACTCTCGCGGCTGATCCGCAAGAGCTATCACCTGCTGGGACTGATTTCGTTTTTCACCGCCGGCGAAGATGAATGCCGAGCATGGACGATTCCGCTGAATACGCGAGCGCAGAACGGGGCCGGCGCCATTCACACCGATCTGGAAAAACACTTCATCCGCGCCGAGACCATTCGCTGGGATCAGTTGCTAGAAGCGGGATCCGAAGCAAATGCTAGAGCCAAAGGCACGCTGCGGCTCGAAGGCAAGGATTACATTGTGCAGGATGGGGATGTGATGCATATACGACACAGCGGGTAGAAAAGTACCCAGTACTCAGTACCCAGAGAAGGAAAGGTCAGAGGGCAGAGGTCAGATTGCAGAAGTAAAAGCCGTTGGTTTTCACCTCTGCAATCTGACCTCTAACCTCTGACCTCCTTTACAATTCGATCATGCTCCCCGCTCTCATCGCCGAGGGGCAGGCGCACCACAGCCATCGTGAATTCCGCCATTTCCTGCGACATTCGGCAGGCTCGCTTGCCGAGCGGGTAACCACAAGTTGCTTTTGGCGGGTAAGAATTGGGCAATTTGTGGGGGTGCCCCCCTACCCCAAAATGAGTTAAGTTGATGATAGTAAATCAGTTAGAGGCAAAGTATTCAAAAGATGGGACTTAGCGGTAAATTCTGCGATTTGGCGTGCACTTGCGGGGGTGCTCGTCGCTGCCATATGTTGTCAAATAGCGGTGAAAAGTTTACGGCCGGAAATGCGTTCGTCTCTGGAGACTGGCGCAGTTCTCGATGGTGCACTGTCGAGGTATTTTCGCACCGATTGGGTGCAAGTCTGTGATCAGCGTACGAGAAAAATGTGATGAAAAAGGGATAGAAGGGATAGAAAAGTACCCAGTACTCAGTACCCAGTACCCAGAGAAACGGCACGCAGCGGTCATACGATATGGCTCAGCATTTCAAAGATCTCGTCGTGTGGCAGAAGGCCATGGATCTGGTGACGGAAATCTACAAGCTAACCGACAGCTTTCCGAAACGGGAGGTCTACAGCCTTACCGATCAGATCCGCCGCGCAGCGGTTTCGGTTCCGAGCAACATCGCCGAGGGGCAGGCGCACCACAGCCATCGTGAATTCCGCCATTTCCTGCGACATTCGGCAGGCTCGCTTGCCGAGCTTGAAACCCAGTTACTGCTAGCAGAGCGTCTAGGATATGCGGACCATCAATCCACAGAGGGTTTGCTCCAGCGAGTTCACGAGGTCGGCAGAATCTTGAACGGATTAATCGCGTCCCTGCCCGAGTAGGTTTTTCTGGGTACCCAGTACCCCAGTACAGGCGCAGCATTTCAAGGATGAAAAACCCGATCCAGCAGAAACATACACGCCGCTCCGACGAAGACCAGTAGGGCCATCTTCACGCCGGGTTCTTTATTCACTTCGGGGATGAGGTCCGAAGCGGCCACGTAGATCGTAACGCCCGCCGACAAGGGCAGGCCGAAGCTTACCTCGTGGCGAAAGATTGCCATCGTCATCACTCCAGCCACGGTGGCTACGCCCAACATCACGGACGATCCCCAGGCGAATGCGCGGCTTCGGCCACTGGCGAGCATCACCGACGAGATGGTGAATCCTTCGGGAATTTTGTGCAGAAAAACCGCGAGGAAGATGATCCAGCCGAGCGCCTGCGAAACGAGGAATCCCGAGGCGATCGCGATGCCGTCGAAAAACGTGTGGATCAGCAACCCGATCAGAACCGAGTATCCCTTGTGAGAATGGACGAACTGGTCGGCGTGAGTTTCTTCTCCAAAATGGAAGTGCGGTGTGACGGTGTGCTCGAAGAAATGGACGAGCAGGTATCCGAACAGGATGAGGAATCCGGCATACGGGCCACGCAGTTTAATGCTCTCCGGCACCATTTCGACGAGCGCCGTCGCCAGCATGAAACCTGCGCCGAGCGCGACGAAGTAGCGGAGGTAGGAGCGCTCCCAATGCTTCTGAACGATGATGGCGCCGCCGAACACATTCGCGCCCGCCGCCGTCAGCCCCAGCAACACACTGGTCAGGATGGGAGACATGAGGGAGAAGAATAACAGGAAGTTGCCAGTACCCAGTTGCCAGTTGCCAGTGACCTGCTCCAGCGTCTCGTCCGCCGCCTGCTAAAATCCGCGCATGCGGCGCTGGCTACAAC
>CABECO010000526.1_pt1 | contig 12023 bp, 7 predicted proteins | sample 3422431 | NCBI WGS metagenome assembly CABECO01 (sample SAMEA5534327, study PRJEB31848) | metagenome | biome: tundra; feature: field; material: soil | place: USA | collected 2013-05 | depth 0.15 m
CCGATGGACTGCGCAGCAATCACGCCGGTGGCCTCGCCGAGTTCGACCAGGCGCCCGGAAGCCAGATTACGTCCGTAGCACATGACGCAAACGCCGCGCCGCGACTCGCAGGTGAGCACGGAGCGAATTTTCACCCGCTCGATACCGGCAGCCTGAATCGCGCCCGCCAGATCTTCGGTGATCTCATGGTTCACGTCGACTACGACCTGGCCTTCATAGTCCTTGATTTTTTCGAGCGACACGCGGCCCACGATGCGGTCGCGCAGCGGTTCGATAATTTCACCGGCCTCGACGATACCGGAGACGAAAATTCCGTCCACCGTGCCGCAGTCGTATTCGCTGATGATCACGTCTTGAGCGACGTCAACCAGACGGCGCGTCAGGTAACCCGAGTCGGCGGTCTTCAACGCCGTATCGGCCAAACCCTTGCGGGCGCCGTGCGTCGAGATGAAGTATTCGAGCACCGTCAAACCTTCACGGAAGTTGGCCGTGATCGGCGTCTCGATAATTTCGCCCGTCGGTTTCGCCATCAGTCCGCGCATGCCGGAGAGCTGACGGATCTGCTGTTTCGATCCGCGGGCGCCGGAATCGGCCATGACGTAAATCGGGTTGAGCTCGCCCTCTTTATCCCGCCTCTGCATCTGGTTAAACATTTCATCGGCAACTTTTTCGGTGATGGACGACCAGATTTCGATGACCTTGTTGTAGCGTTCGCCGTTGGTGATGGCGCCGTCCAGGTACTGCTGCTGCACGGCGATCACCTGCTTGTCGGCGTCTTTCACCAGGGTCTTCTTGTTGTCCGGGATCACCATGTCGTCAATGCCGATGGAGAGGCCGGCGCGCGTGGCATATTTGAAGCCGAGCGACTTGATCTCGTCAAGCATTTTGACTGTTACTTCCAGGCCGAACCGCAGGTAGCAGTAATTGACCAACTGGCCGACGCCCTTTTTCTTGAGCAAGCCGTTGATGTAAGGCATAGCCACGTTAACGCCCGGCACTGTCTTGGGCAAATGGTCGTTCAAAATGGCGCGGCCGACAGTGGTATTCAGGAACTCGCGCTTAATGTGCACGGGCTCCGTATGGTTCACATCCTGATCGTCGTAGGCTTGTGTCAGGTCGATGACTTCGCCGGTGTAGCGCAGGCGAATCGGGGAGAGCGTTTCCACCTCGCCCATTTCGAGCGCGATCACGACTTCGTCGATGTTGGCGAAAGAACGGCCTTCGCCCTTCGCCCCCGGTTTCGCTTTCGTCAGGTAGTAGAGACCGAGCACCATGTCCTGCGTGGGCACGGTGATGGGCTGGCCTGACGCCGGCGACAGAATGTTGTGCGAAGACAGCATCAAGACGCTGGCTTCCACCTGCGCCTCGGGCGAAAGCGGAATGTGCACCGCCATCTGGTCGCCGTCAAAGTCGGCGTTGAACGCGGTGCAAACCAGCGGGTGGATCTTAATTGCTTTGCCTTCCACTAGCACCGGCTCAAAGGCCTGAATGCCCAGGCGATGGAGCGTAGGCGCACGGTTCAGCATGACGGGATGGTCCTTGATGACTTCTTCCAGAATGTCCCAGACGATCGGTTCCTGCTGCTCCACCATTTCTTTTGCCTGCTTGATGGTGGTGCAGTTTCCCGTTTGTTCCAGCCGGTGATAGATGAACGGCTTGAACAATTCGAGCGCCATCTTCTTCGGCAAGCCGCACTGGTGCAGCTTGAGCTCGGGGCCAACCACGATCACCGAACGTCCGGAGTAGTCCACGCGCTTGCCGAGCAGGTTCTGGCGGAAGCGCCCCTGCTTGCCCTTGAGCGTATCGGAGAGCGATTTCAGCGGCCGGTTGTTGGCGCCACGCAGAACGCGGCCGCGGCGTCCGTTGTCGAACAGAGCGTCAACCGCTTCCTGCAGCATGCGCTTCTCGTTGCGCACGATGACTTCGGGAGCGTGCAGGTCCATCAACTTCTTTAGCCGGTTGTTGCGGTTGATGACGCGCCGGTAAAGATCGTTCAGATCGGAAGTGGCGAAGCGCCCGCCATCCAGAGGAACCAATGGACGCAACTCCGGTGGAATCACCGGCAGCACGTCGAGGATCATCCACTGCGGCTTGTTGCCGCTCTTGCGGAAAGCCTCGACCACTTTCAGCCGCTTGGCATACTTCAGGCGCTTCTGCAGCGAGGTTTCGTTCTTCATCTTCTCGCGCAGTTCGGCAGCCAGCGAATCGACCTCAATGCGTTTCAGAAGTTCCTTGATCGCTTCCGCGCCCATCATGGCTTTGAAGCCGGCGGGGCGATATTGCTGATCGAGTTCGCGGTACTTGGCTTCGTCCTTGATGACTTCGCGCTCTTTTACCGGGGAGTCGCCGGGATCGACGACCACGTAGGCCTCGAAGTAGAGAATCGCTTCCAGATCGCGCAGAGAAATGTCGAGCAGATGCCCGATGCGGCTGGGCAGCCCCTTGAAGAACCACACGTGCGAACAGGGCGAAGCCAGTTCTATGTGCCCCAGGCGCTCGCGGCGAACTTTAGACAGCGTGACTTCCACGCCGCACTTGTCGCAGATCACTCCTCGATGCTTCATGCGCTTGTATTTTCCGCAGAGACATTCCCAGTCGGTGACCGGGCCGAAAATGCGCGCGCAGAACAAGCCATCGCGCTCCGGCTTAAAGGTGCGGTAGTTGATGGTTTCCGGCTTGGTTACTTCCCCATGCGACCAACTCCGGATCTTTTCCGGGGACGCCAGGCTGATGCGAATGGCATCAAAGTCAGCCACCGGATTTGCCATATCGAACGGGCTCGAACGAAACATGTTCCTCCGCTTTCTTACTCTCAGTGGCCAGTGGTCGGTGGTCAGTGGCCAGTTTTTTATGCTTCGCAGCGACCGAGAGCCTGAGTCCTGCGAAGCGTTTTCTTAAATCTTCGAAAATCCTTATGCGCTGTCAGCGGCTGCGGTCGGCCCGGTTTTCACTGGCCACCGACCACTGCCCACTGACCACTAATCCGCTGCTACCGCCACGGGCTTCTTCTCCGTGATCTTGATCAACTCGACATCCAGGCAAAGCGCCTGCAATTCGCGAATGAGCACGTTGAACGACTCCGGTACGCCCGGTTCCATCGCAGCCTCGCCTTTGACGATGGCCTCGTAGATTTTGGTGCGGCCGTACACATCGTCCGACTTCGCGGTCAGCAATTCCTGCAGGATGAACGCCGCGCCGTACGCTTCCAGTGCCCACACTTCCATTTCCCCGAAACGCTGGCCTCCGAACTGCGCCTTGCCACCCAGCGGTTGCTGCGTGATCAGCGAGTACGGCCCGATGGAACGCGCATGAATCTTGTCGTCCACCAAGTGCGACAGCTTCAGCATGTAGATGTAGCCCACCGTGACCTGCAGTTCGAACTTCTCGCCGGTCATGCCGTCGCGCAGGGTGGTTTTGCCCGACGTGGGCAGGCCGGCGCTCGTCAGTAGTGCCTTGATTTCGGTCTCACGAGCGCCGTCGAATACGGCCGATCCCATGAACACGCCATTCTTCAGAGTCGGCGCCAACGCTTCGAGTTCGTCTTCACTCATGTCCGCGATGGTGTCCGCCAGCACGGTGTCCTTGAACAAAGTTTTGAGATCGCGACGGATGGCGTCTACGCGAGTGTTCTGCTTCAGCAACTCCGCGATCTTCAGACCCAGTTCATAGCCCGCCCATCCGAGATGGGTTTCAAGAATCTGTCCCACGTTCATACGGCTGGGCACGCCGAGCGGGTTCAGGACGATCTCGACCGGCGTTCCATCCTCGAGGTACGGCATGTCTTCTTCGGGCAGAATCCGCGCGATCACGCCCTTGTTCCCGTGGCGTCCGGCCATCTTGTCGCCGACGCTCAACTTGCGCTTCATGGCGATGTAGACCTTCACCAGCTTGATCACGCCCGGCGGCAGCTCATCGCCTTTGGTCAGCTTGTCTTTCTTTTCGTTGACGATCTTCTTGAGCACATCGATCTGGCGCGAGGTCATTTCCTCGATCTCGTCGATCTGCTCATTCACCCGCGGATCCTTATCGGCATACTTGATGCGCTTCAGGTTGCGCGTCGAGATGCGCTCGATCGCGTCGCGATCCAGAATCGCGTCCTTGATCAGCAAGCGCTTGTTGGTGCGCTCGTCGTGCAGATCGGCTTGCACTTCCTTGCCGCCGAGCAGGCCTTCCAACCGCTTCAAGCGTTCATCGGTCAGAATTCGGATCTCGTCCGATAGGTTTTTTTCGAGCTTCGCGATCTGGTTGCCTTCGATCGTCTTGGCGCGCTCGTCCTTTTCCTGGCCTTTGCGCGAGAAGATTTTCACGTCCACCACGATGCCTTCGATTCCAGGCGGGCAGTAGAGCGAAGCGTCGCGCACGTCGCCGGCTTTTTCGCCGAAGATCGCGCGCAGCAGTTTCTCTTCCGGCGTGAGTTGCGTTTCGCCCTTCGGCGTAACTTTGCCGACAATGATGTCTCCCTGCTTGATGCCGGCGCCGATGCGGATCACTCCCGCTTCGTCCAGATTGCGCAGCGTGGATTCACTCACGTTCGGAATGTCGCGCGTCACTTCCTCGGGGCCGAGCTTGGTGTCGCGGGCTTCGAGTTCAAATTCTTCGATGTGAACCGAGGTGTAGTAATCCTCCTTCACCATCTTTTCCGAAACTAGGATCGCGTCTTCGAAGTTGTAGCCGCGCCAGGGCATGAACGCGACCAGCACGTTGCGTCCCAGAGCCAACTCGCCAAAGTCGGTGCACGGGCCGTCGGCAATCACTTGCCCTTTCACCACCCGCTGGCCTTTTTTCACGATCGGCTTCTGGTTGATGCAGGTGTTCTGGTTCGAGCGCTTGAACTTGGTGAGCTGATAAATGTCACTGCCCACTTCTCGCGAAAGCTGCATCGGATGATGCTCGCCTTCGACGCGAACGATGATGCGCTCGGAATCGACCGAATCGATGATTCCGTTGCGGCGCGCCAGCACCACTGCGCCCGAATCGCGCGCAGTGACGCCTTCCATCCCAGTTCCCACGATCGGAGCCTGAGCGCGCAGCAGGGGCACCGACTGGCGTTGCATGTTCGCACCCATCAGCGCGCGGTTGGCGTCGTCGTGCTCCAAGAACGGCACGAGCGATGCGGCGACTGAAACGAGTTGCTTCGGGCTGACGTCCACGTAGTCCACTTCGTCGCGGCTCACCAGCACGAAGTTGCCCGCCTTGCGCGCGTTGACCAGTTCGCCGGCGATGCGGCCCTTGTCGTCCAGTTCAATGTTGGCCTGCGCGATGGTGTGCCGGTCTTCCTCCCACGCGGAGAGATAGAACGAAAACGGCTCGACCTCGACCGGCTTCTTGCGCCGTTCCTTCAAATCGGCGTTGACCTTTTCCATCTCGCTCTTTTCGGCATAGTCGCCGACTTTGTAGCTGCTGTCACCGGCATTGACGACGATGACGTAATCCACCACGCGCGCGTTCTTGACTTTGCGGTAGGGCGACTCGATGAACCCGTAGTCGTTGATGCGGGCAAAGCAGCTCAACGACGAGATCAGGCCGATGTTCGGGCCTTCCGGCGTTTCAATCGGGCAAATGCGTCCGTAGTGCGTGGGGTGGACATCGCGAACTTCGAATCCGGCGCGTTCGCGCGACAGCCCGCCAGGCCCCAGGGCCGACAGGCGGCGCTTGTGCGTGATTTCCGACAGCGGATTCGTCTGATCCATGAACTGCGACAACTGCGAGGATCCGAAGAACTCGCGGATCGCGGCCATCACCGGCTTAGCGTTGACCAGGTCGTGCGGCATGGCCGTCGACATTTCCTGGTACACGCTCATCTTTTCCTTGATCGCGCGCTCCATGCGGACCAACCCGATGCGGAACTGGTTTTCCAGCAACTCGCCAACCGCGCGCACGCGGCGATTGCCCAGGTGATCGATGTCGTCCACCGCGCCGATGTTCTTGCGCAACTTGAGCAGGTACTTGATGGTCGCGTAAAAATCCGTGGGATCAAGCGTGCGCTGCTCCAGGCTCGTCGCCTCCGGGTTTTCGAACAGCTTGATGTTGAACTTCAACCGGCCCACCCGCGAGAAGTCATACTTGCGCGGATCGAAGAACATGCCCTGGAACAACGCCGTCGCCGTGTCCAGCGTCGGCGGATCGCCGGGGCGCAGCTTGCGATAAATCTCAATCAAAGCTTCCGAGGGACTGACGACCGAATCGCGGCGCAGGGTCTGGCTGATCACCGTGCCCACGTCGTCGCGCTCGGGGAAGAACACGTTCATTTCGATCACGCCCGATTCCAGGATCTTGGCCAGCTTGTCGGCGGTGATTTCCGAGTTGGCCTCGATCAGCACTTCACCGGTCGTGGTGTCGACAATGTCGCTGGCCGCCCACGCGCCTTCGAGATCGGTGGTGTCCACTTCGATTTCGCCAATCTTCGCCTTCTGAATTTCCTTCAGCGTCGCCGGGGTGATTTTGCGGCCGGAGTGCGCCACTTCATCTCCCGACTTTGACTTGACGCTGTGCGCCAGTTTCATGCCCAGCAGATTCGTGGGCTTTTCGCTCGCCGGATCCAGCGTCCACAACAGCTTCTTGTCGCGGACAATCAGGCGGTCCGTGGTGTAGAAAGTCTTCAGAATGTCTTCGCCGGAACGCAGTCCCAGCGCGCGCAGGAAAATCGTGCCCAGGAACTTGCGCTTGCGGTCGATGCGCACGTAGAGAACGTTTTTCTGATCGTATTCGAATTCAACCCACGATCCGCGATAGGGAATAATCTTTCCCAAAAAGTAAGTGCGGTTGGCCGCCGTCTCGAAGAACACGCCCGGGGAGCGGTGCAACTGGCTGACGATAACGCGCTCGGTGCCATTGATGATGAACGTGCCGTTCTGCGTCATCAGCGGGACGTCGCCGAAGAAAACTTCCTGCTCCTTGATGTCGCGGATCGAGCGGTTGCCGGCCTCATCCTTGTCCCAGATGGTGAGCCGCATCGTGACTTTGAGCGGAGCCGAGTAGGTCATGCCGCGCTCTTCGCATTCCGCCACGTCGTATTTCAGTTGAAGTCCCACGGGATCGCCGCACTTGTTGCAGAAGTCGGGAGTGTTCGCATTGTAGGTGCCGCACTTGTGGCAGAGAACTTCGCCGGGATGAAACGGGTCCGTGATCACCGTCGATCCGCAATTCTTACAAGTCGTGCGCAGGTGATGGAGCCCCTTCAGGTGGCCGCACTTGCATTCCCAGTTGCCAATCGCAAAGTCGACAAACTCGAGCTGGGAAACGTTGCGGAAATCGGTGATCGGAAACACCGACTGAAACACGGCCTGCAGCCCGCCGTCTTCGCGCTCGCTGGGCAGTTTGTCCATCTGCAGAAAGCGGTCATAGGAGCGCTTCTGAACCTCGATCAGGTTCGGGATCTGGATGGTTGCTGGAATTTTGGAAAAGTCGAAACGCTTGCGGTGAATATTGTGCTTTGTCATGCTCAGGAACTCCTGCTTTCAGGCAGCCCAGGGCTGCGGTACAGCGCGGAATGAGGGCGCAAAAAGCGGCGCCAAAATACTGCTACGGTTGACGAAAACGAGCGGTGTACGCGGAGAAAAGACAGAGGCACCCGCAGGGACAATGAAATTGACAAGCTTGTCCACGGGCGCCGTGTGCGACGCTTACTCTTAAATAACTTGTAAAATTTCGCGCCAGTTCAAAGGCCTGTTCCGTCCCGCCGCCCGCGGGACCGGCTGCCAAACTTCAATTCCAGCGACCCTTTTCCGTTCCGCTTCCTGGGTCTATTTGGAGGATGCGGGTCGCCGTCGCCTCGCAGTGAAGCCAGGGTAAGCGGGTTATTTATTAGATATTAACACCACTCCCGAGGATTCAGCTACTGTTCGGTCAAATAATTGCAAGGCGGGATGGGCTCGTGTGGTGACGGGGCTTTGCTCCGTCCAAGCGGGGCAAAGCCCCGCTTCCACACTACCGCCCCCCGCGCTGCCTAACTATTTGACTTCGACAGTTGCGCCCGCTTCCGTGAACTTCTTCCTGATGGTCTCGGCTTCGTCCTTCGAAACACCTTCTTTGATGCTCTTGGGCGCGCCGTCGACCAGGTCCTTCGCTTCTTTTAAGCCGAGGCTGGTGACCTCCCGTACCGCCTTGATTACGTTGATCTTATTGGCTCCGATTTCTTTCAGAACGACGGTGAATTCGGTCTTTTCTTCCACCGGGGCTGCCGCGCCCGCCGCCGCGCCGCCAGCAGCCATTACAGGGGCCGCTGCCGCCGCGGAAACGCCCAGACGCGATTCCAGTTTCTTGACCAGTTCGGCCGCTTCCAGCAACGACAGGCCAACTATCGACTCTTCCAACTGCTGTAGATCCGCCATGTGAATCTCTCCGCTTTATGTAAAATTTACGATTTCGCCATCGCTTGGCCAGGTTTCCAGTGCGACCAGGTCTTCAACTCCGGCGCCAGACAACACCAAAGTTTCAGCCCGCGCCACCCCGAGCTTCACGATAACTAAATCTTTTTTTCGAGCAGCGTTGCTGCCCAGAAAACTTGGTGAAATTTGTAATTGGTGATTTGTAATTTGTAATCGAAAAGCCCAAACTCGCCGGGGTTCAAATTACCAATTACAAATTTCCCAATTACAAATTTCTACGCTTCCTTGAATTTGTTCTGTTCCACGCCCTGGCTGACGACCACCGCCAGGTTCCTTCCGACCGCATTCATCGTCGTAACCAGACGCTGCGCCGGAGCGTTCAACAGGAACAACAGCTTCGAATAAAGCTCTTCCTTCGACGGCATGGTCGCCAGCGACTCGATCTCCTTGACCGTAATCACGCGGCCTTCGACCACACCGGCCTTGAAGCTGAATTCCGGATTGTCCTTGGCGTACTTCGCCAACGCCTTCGCCAGCGCCACCGGATCGCCGTGGGTGTACGCGATCGAGGTCACACCCTGGAGGTTCTTCAGCGCTTCCTCGACCTGCGTGCCCTTGCCGGCGCGCTCGGCCAAAGTGTTCTTCACCACGCGATACTTCGCCCCGGTCGGACGCAACGCCTTGCGCAATTCGAAGTCCTGCGTCACCGTCAGCTTGGAGTAGGTGGCCACGATCATGCTCGAAGCGTTCTTCAACTCGCCACCAAGCTTTTCAACCTGCTCAATTTTCTTAGCTCTGGTAACCGCCATGTTCAAACCCTTTCAGCACTCATGTAAGTCTCGTGTGGGGACGGGGCTCTGCCCGTCCGCCCGGGCAAAGCCCGGCCGCTTCGCCCTAACTACGCCTTGGCCGCAACTTCGATCGGAGTCGTGTCCAGCGAGATCCCCGGCCCCATGCTCGAACTCAGGTAGCAGGCCTTAATGTACTTGCCCTTGGCGACCGAAGGCTTGGCCTTGATCACACTCGAGATCAGAGTGGTGGCGTTCTCGACCAACTTCTCGGGCGAGAATGAAATCTTCCCCACCGGCACGTGCACGAGCGCAGTCTTGTCGGTGCGGAACTCGACCTTGCCGGCTTTGACTTCCTGCACGGCGCGCGCCACATCCATGGTGACCGTACCTGTTTTCGGATTTGGCATCAGTCCCTTCGGTCCGAGGATTTTACCCAGACGGCCCACCGATTTCATCATGTCGGGCGTGGCGATCAGCGCATCGAAGTCGGTCCAGTTCTCTTTCGTGATCTTCTCGACCATGTCCTCGCCGCCGACGAAATCCGCTCCCGCCGCTTCGGCTTCGCGAACCTTTTCGCCGCTCGCGATCACCAGAACTTTTTTCGACTTGCCCAGTCCGTGAGGCAGCACGACCGTGCCCCGCACCATCTGGTCGGCATGCTTCGGATCGACGCCCAGCCGCAACGTCACTTCGACCGTCTCGTCGAATTTTGCGTATTTTACTTTCTGCAGAAGTGGAACCGCTTCCTGCAACGTATAAGGCCGCGGTTCGACTGCCTTCCGCGACTTCTCGATATTCTTGCCCGACTTCTTCATGTTCCCCTCAGTCTCCCACCGCCGCTTCGCTGTTCCGAAGAGCCGTGGTGTTTTCGACTAACACTTGCTTGTGTGGCGGCGGGGCTTCGCCGCGCCGGGACGGAGCAAAGCCCCGTCACCACGAAAATTCTACCCAACCACATCAATCCCCATCGACCGCGCCGTCCCACGCACGCTCCTGATGGCGGCATCGACCGACGCAGCATTCAGATCCGGCATCTTCTGCTTCGCAATGTCCTCGACCTGCTTCAGCGTCACCTTGCCGACCTTATCTTTGTTGGGCGCGCCCGATCCCTTGGCGATGCCGGCCGCGCGCTTCAGCAATATCGAAGCCGGCGGCGTCTTGGTAATAAACGTGAACGAGCGGTCGCTGTAGACCGTGATCACGACCGGAACAATCAACCCTTCGAGTTCTTTCTGCCCGGTGCGGGCATTGAACTGCTTGCAGAACTCCATGATGTTGACTTGCGCCTGCCCCAGAGCCGGTCCCACCGGAGGCGCCGGCGTGGCCTTGCCCGCCGCAATCTGCAACTTTACCGAACCTGTAACTTTCTTTGCCATGATGCCTTCCTATACCTTTATTCAATTCCGGCTGAGTCTAGGATTTTCGGCTCAGCGCGCCGAACCACCTAATTTTGCCGCCGTTCGCCTTCGGACGATCCCAATGCCAGCATCACGGCTGGAACCAGCTTCTTCTGCACAGGATCTGCGGCCATGCCCAGCCCTTCGATAGTATGCGCGCCCATGACTTCCATCTCGCCTTCTTCGGCCATGACTACGACGTCAGGAACAGAATACTTATCGGTCGAAACGTACACAGTCGCCATGTCCCTTTCCAGCAGCCGCCCCTCGATCGTGCGAAAGCTCATCTTTCGAGATGGTGCAACACCAAGCCGCTCAAGTCTCGCCCGCGAAATCCAACTGAATGCCGCGCCTGTATCGACGAATGCATCCAACTCTTCCACGCCGCCAGGCTGCGCTGGATTCCACACTCGCAGCTTTACACTGAACGTACCCATAACTGTCTTCCCCTACGCGACTTTCTCCACTTGCCCAAATTCCAATTCCACCGGAGTCGAGCGGCCGAAAATCGTGACCATCACCTTCAAAGTCTCGCGATCCTCGTTCACGTCGTCGACCACGCCCGTAAAGGTTGCGAACGGACCCTCGCCGATGCGCACCGTCTCGCCCTTTTCGAACTTGACCTTGAGCTTCGGCTTTTCCCGGCTGTCGGCCACTTTGTAAACGATGTGATTGACTTCTTCTTCCGACAGTGGAGTCGGCTGCTGTCCCGTGCCCACAAAGCCCGTAACCCGCGGCGTCGACTTCACCACGTGCCAGACGTGATCGTCCATGTCCATTTCAACCAGCACGTAGCCGGGATAGAACATGCGCTCCGAGGTGTACTTCTTGCCGCCGCGGACTTCGGTAACCGACTCGGTCGGAATCAGCACCCTGCCGATCTTGCCCTGCAACCCGAAAGCCTGCACCCGCGATTCGAGCGATTCCCTCACCTTGCGCTCGAATCCCGAATAGGCGTGGATGATGTACCACTTCATATTCGGATTGCGCGCGGGCTCGCCGCCCGGAACTGCTTCCGCCGGCGGTGGAGGTGGTGGCTGCTGGCCAGCACCTTCTGAGCCAACGCCAACCGCAGCGCTTTCGTTCTTTTCTTTATTCGTATCCGTATCGGGCATTCAATCGCTTCCTTCACTCGCTGCCTAACGGCGCGAGAGATAATGCAGCATCCGCTCCAGGCTGTTGCTGATCGCCAGATCCACCACCCAGAAAAAAAACGCGAACAGGAACACGGTGATGATCACCACCGTCGTCGTGGCCTGAACTTCCTTGCGCGTGGGAGACGTGACTTTCTTCATCTCCGTGCGCACGTCGTTGTAAAAGGTCTTAATCCGCTCGGGCCAGGACCTCAGCGTCGTTGCAATCGCGTTCTGTTCTACTGCTGTCGCCATAACCTTCCCGCTTTCTCGACTGCTCCCTCTCGGGCCAACTCTGGCAGGGGCGGAGGGATTCGAACCCCCAAGTTCGGTTTTGGAGACCGACAGTTTAACCGTTGAGCTTACGCCCCTAAA
>CABECO010000540.1_pt1 | contig 11840 bp, 8 predicted proteins | sample 3422431 | NCBI WGS metagenome assembly CABECO01 (sample SAMEA5534327, study PRJEB31848) | metagenome | biome: tundra; feature: field; material: soil | place: USA | collected 2013-05 | depth 0.15 m
AGAAGAAGCCGTTTTTCCACGCCCACCCTGGAGCCCTGGCTTACAGTTTCGGAATGCTGGGCTGCGATCTGCACTGCTCCTATTGTCAGAACTGGGTCACTTCGCAGGCGCTGCGCGACCCGGATGCCGTCTCACCGCCGATCGAGGCCGATCCGGAACTGCTGATCAAAGACGCGCTTGCGCAAGGCGCAAAAGTTGTGGTCAGCACCTATAACGAGCCGCTGATCACCAGCGAGTGGGCGGTTGCGGTTTTCCGCCAGGCCCGCCAGGCGGGCTTGCTGACCGCGTTTGTTTCGAATGGCAACGGAACTCCGCAGGTGCTCGAGTATCTCCATCCCTGGATCGATCTCTACAAGGTGGATCTCAAGAGCTTCGACGATCGCCACTATCGCGAACTCGGCGGACGCCTGCAGCCCATCCTCGACACCATCCGCAGTTTGCACCGAATGGGTGTGTGGCTGGAGATCGTCACCTTACTCATTCCTGGGTTCAACGACAGCGACGACGAACTGCGGAATATGACCGCATTTTTGGCCGGCGTTTCGCCAGACATCCCCTGGCACGTGACCGCCTTTCATCAGGACTACAAAATGACTTCACCCGCCGATACGCGTCCCGAAGATTTGCGGCGCGCCGCTGCCATCGGCCGTGAAGCTGGATTGCGCTACATCTACGCCGGCAACCTTCCTGGGCAGGTGGAGGGTCTGGAAGATACTCATTGTCACCAGTGTGGAGAAATGTTGATCCAGCGCTATGGATATTCAATCGAAAAGTACAAGTTGACGGCGCAAGGCGAGTGCCCGGCCTGCCACACCCCAGTCCCCGGCCGCTGGTCGGGAAAATTTGACGGCCAGATTGCAGCCGCGCCTTTTCTGTCCCGCAGGCAGGCGCAATTGGTTAGAATCCTTTCGCGACAATAATCGATATTCATGCGAACGACGAAAACACAATTGCTGTCAGTCATGTTGTGTCTGGGCTTATTATGTATGGCGCTAGGCTGCTCTCCGCGCAATTTCCTGACGCGCCGGCTCGCCGCCGATTTGATCTCCGCCTCCGACGCATTCAAAGAGCCGCAATTGTTCTGGCTCCGCACCGGCATCGTTTCCAATAAAGATTTCAGTTCTCCCGACTACATGGTGTTACAGCGCCGCGGATGGATCATCGCCAGCCAGCAGAAGTGTCCCGCCGGCGTCGACCCTCCGCCCTGCTGGGACGTATTGCTCACGCCGAACGGAGTGGATACGGTCCGGCCGCTGATTTCTAGTGCGCTTCCCGACAGAGGTCGCGACAATGGACCGATGGCGATCGAAGTTGCGCGCCGGGAACTGCTGGGCATTTCCGGAATCAGCAAGGGTGGCAACTTCGCCGATGTCGAGTTCACTTGGCGCTGGGTTCCCATCAATCCGGTGGGCGCGGCGCTTTACGACAGCGGAGTGCGCTACCGCTCGACCGTCGGATTCCGTGGCTATGACGACGGCTGGCGGGTTGTGGACCAAACCGTCCCCAGCAGCCAGACGCTCGATGAGGCGCTACGCAACGCTCAACCCGCCGCGCCATAAAAGAAAAGCGAAGTGCCTTCTAGCAGGCTGCGGGAAAAACCGGGTTCCCGCGTCAGTGCAGCGCTTGACAACTTGCGGAAAAACTCGGGTTTCGTATCTCGGGTTTCCGTATCAGGGTATCGCTTTAGCGATACCGTAAGTCCTTCGGAGTCAGCCGCCCCTTTAGGGGCTGGGCATCGCGAATCGGAGCCGCAAGTTCTTCCGCCGGTAAAGACGGGGGCCTGCCCCCGTCTCCGGAGACGCGACTGGCGTTAATTGTCTCCGGCAAGTGAACAAATGATGGACTGTGCCGCGACTTGAACATGCAGAGCCGGCTGAATGACAAACAACGGCAGACCGGCTCCGGAAGCCCTACTATTTGTCGCCTCTGGCCTCAGCTTTTGCTCTGCGAATTTCCGCAAGGAACGGCCGGGCTACGGCTGGAACCGGCACTTCACCCAACAGCAAAGCCCGAGTTGTGACGTCGCCGTACATCGCGTGCCGGGAATCACTGTCTTGGCGGAGCGATGCACCCTCCAACGTAAGCCCCGCGAACGCGCCTTTGGCACGGGAGTAGGTCAGGATCTCTGTATCCAACTTCCAATCCGTACCGGCCTCGGCATGCCGTCCAACTGGACCCGCTGCCGCGGAAGCGTCCCCGCCAACTTGGAAATTACTGGAGAGCAGCCTCTGCATCGCTTTTTCATTCTGGAAGATCATTACCACGTCCACCGCTTCCACCCCGATCTGCAGGCCCCAGCTTCCGCCCGAAATCGTGATGAATGCCGGCGCACTCCAACCATCCGCCGTGCGGCAGGTGGCTACGCCTTTGCCTTCTTTAGCTCCGAAAATAAAGCCGCCTTTGACCATGTGCGGGATAACGGCCACGCACTTTGCGTGCTCCAATACTTCCTCCGGGATTCCCTTGTCAGGCATCCCCATAATTTCGTGCATCACACTAGTGGAATTGTTCAGCCGGTCGGTGGCATCTTCCCGCGCCGACCCCGCCCAGCTCAATGTACCGAGACTCAACATCGCAAGTACGAACATTACTTTCTTCATGGGACAGCCTCCATTTCTATTACCTCAGCGCGCCCTCTCTGGCGTCGTGCTGTGCGCACACCCGCACACAAGTCTGGGTAGGCACCAAGGGGCGCACCAAGATCAATTCGAGGCTAGCAAATCAGAATTAAAACGGTCTGAGCAATAATGCTCACAAATCTCAGAGGTGGTCAATTCTGCTCAGACCTCAGAACGGCACGAGATCAGAATGGCTACAGCCCTCAGAGGCTCACAAGAGCCGCAATCCGCGCTTTACGAGGGCCCAGGTGAAATATGAAAACCAGCACGAAAGACAACCTCAAGGGCAGCTTCCACGAAGTGAAGGGAACAATCAAGGAGGAGCTCGGAAAGGTCACGAGTAACCGCGATTTGAAAACCGAAGGGAAAGCCGAAAAAAAAGCGGGCAAAGTTCAACAGCGGATAGGCCATGCTAAAGAAGCTGTCGCAGATTTGAAGGGACAGCTGGCAGACTTAAAGAAAACTGGGTAGGCAATTCATAAATGAATCGCCAAAAATTGAAAAAGCCGCAGGAATAGAAACACCGCTGCGCGATCGAACCTGAACCATCATTGGGAGGCCCCAATCCTTATCGCCGTCGCTGCTTTCGCGAAATGGCGGGAGCTAAGAACCAGAACCTTGGGCGATTAGGATTGGCGGTCTCCCATCCTTTGCGCCGAAAATCAGGCTTATGAATCATCCCTTGAGGACCCGCCCGGTTCTCTATTCGCCGCGATCGGATCGATGTGGCTCTGCGCCCTCCACTAGAAAGAACTCAACTACTGTGGGCGGTTGTCGTTCTCAGCTTGAAGTGTCTTCTCGCGGTCTCCCCGGCTGCTTTCTGGAGCGGCAACTGTCTTGACTGGCTTCCGAAGGATCTTGCTTGTTCGCCCCGAACCTTTAGCCCACTTTATGCCGGCCGAAGGTTTACCTTTGGTAGTCTCGTAGCCAGTTTCCTCGCCACCCTCTGGTCTAACTCCGAGTTTACCGGCCGTCTGGGTATCAAGCTGCCCTGTGACGGGCAGATTCTCAGCCTTCTGATACGCGCGAATACTGGCTCGGGTCCGGAGACCGAAGACGCCATCGACCTTCCCGCGGTAGTGTCCTTTGTCCTGCAGAGTTTCCTGCATCTTTTTGACATCGTTCCGGGGCCCGACCGCTGGCACTTCTTTGCCCAGGTTGGCTCCCGAAGCGCGCGCCGTCGGGCGTGGCCCCGAGATCCCCGTCGTCAGCATTATGAAAACTATCCCAGCCCACGCGGCTTTGCTGGCTAAGAACATTTCCTTTTCCTCGATTTGCAGACCGGCAGTCCCCATTAGTCCAACGCAAAGCCCCGAGCCCGGATTGTTCCTGTGCCTTCGGGGACTCACCACTTCGGCCCGGCCCTGACGATGTGCTGTGTCTCCGAACGCAATCAACGCTGCAGCTTTATGAAGACGACCGGAGCGCCGGGCAAACTGTGTCTGGGTCGGCCCTGTTCCGCGAGGGTAGGTTAGGCCGTCTGGTTTGGCGGGGAAACTGCCCTGTTGAGACATCAATAGCTTCGCTCACTGGCTCTAGCAATACTGTGCAGAATGGATCATTTCGTGAACCATCAAACACAATCTCCCTCCAGCCGGGCGCCACGGCCGTGTCCCGCTGAGGATTCTCTTTGATGCCCGCAATCGGTGCTACAACTTCTGGTGCTGATTGCCCCTTGCCATAGCTGCTAGACTTTGTTTAAAGCCACAATGCCACGCCTCCTTCATGTCGGAGCCCTGCTGGCGGTTGCGGCGCTGTTGTCTGTGCCGATTTCCGCGCAGACACCTGCGCCGACGAGCGCGAAGACGAGCGCGACAAATAGTTCGGCAAAGAGTGAGCGAGAGAGCACTCGCATCGAGCACGTCGTCGTGCGCGGAAGCGGTGCTGCAATGGAAGTGGAGATACAGACCTCCGGAGCGCCGGTCGCGCCCGAGACCCAGGCCATCACCGGACCCGATCGCATCGTCGTGGATTTTCCCGGGGCGCTTCCCTCCGCCGAGTTGCACGCCCTCAAAGTCAATCGGGGTGCGCTGAAGGGAATTCGCTCGGGACTGTTTTTCGACAACCCTCCGATTACGCGCGTCGTGCTCGATCTTGCGGAGCCGCTGTCGTATCGGATTTCGACAACCCAGAATGCGATCGTTGTAAAGCTGGGTCCGGTAAAGCTGGGTCCGGTGAAGGTCGGTCCGGTCACCGCCCCTGGAGCCCAGCCTCCCGCTGTGCCGCATGCGCCCGCCGCCAAACTTCAGAATGCCTCGCTCGCCGCGGGCGCGCTTGCCGGGCGCACGAAAGCCGCGGCGACGAATGTTGCGGCCGCCAGAGTCTCTCCCGCAGTTTCCAATGCGACCGCGCCGCCGCCTCCCGCAGCGCCGCCGCCGAAGCCTCCCGTGACCGTGATCTTGGCAAACGGAATGCTGCGCATTCGCGCCGAGAAAGCTACGTTCGCGCAAGTGTTGTCCGAAGTGCAGCGCCAGACGAAGGCCGAGATTGCCATTCCGGCCGGCGCCGACAAGGAAGAAGTGGACGCCGATCTGGGTCCGGCTCCGGTGCTCGAAGTACTGACATCGCTGCTGAACGGCTCGCCCTATAACTTTATTTTGGTCGGCAGCGAGCTAAGCCTCGAACGCGTCATCCTGACTCGCCGCGACCCCAACATCTTCTAAGACTCATCGACTCATCTCAGAACCCTGATCCCCCGAGGACACGAAGATTTATGCGTGCTCCGGCTGTGGACGCGCGAGACGCACGTCCCTCCACCGCATCAGTCACGGCACTAGCGTAGGTGCGCTCTTAGCTGGATGTAGGCTTCGCGGGCTACACCGGGCTGTTCTATGTGGGTGAGGAAGAGCTGGCGCAGGGCGGCAGTGGTTAGGCGGCCTTCAAGGTAGGCGTCGTAGAGATCGTTGCCGGTGAGGTAACCGAGTTGCTGGGCGGCGTATTCGTACTGGCGGCCGGTGAAGGCTGGAGCTTGCGCCAGCGCTTCCGGAGCGGGCGACTGGCGCCGGGAGCGTTGCTTATAACGTTGCTTATAACTATGGTTATAACGAAGAACGTGTTCGCGGTGTTGGATGAGGAAGTCGAGAGCTTCGACGGCGGCGGCAAAGGGAAGCGATGTCTGGTGTTCGAGGTCTTCACGAGTCACATCGAACAAATCCGCGAGATCGGCATCGCGGAGAGCGGGACGCGCGGGGTGTAAGATGCGCGATCCGAAAAAGGCGAGCGCGTGTTCGAAGACGGCCATGTAAAACGCGTCGTCCCGGGCTAGCGTTTGGGCGACTGGCACGGCGTGCGGCGCGGTGTGCTGTGCCAAAACCTTGCCGTTCGAAAGATTCGGCAGTCCGCGACAGGCTTGATGAAGGAAGCGGGTCGCGTCTTCGGCGGAGGAGGTCATGCGAAAGTGGCGTACGTACACGGCGTTGATGGGCGTGAGGTAGACGCTGCCGCGCTCGCGGACCTGGCGGAGCAGGGATCGGCGGTGTTCGGCAGTGAATCCCTGGCGCAATAAGAGACGGTGCAGGAGCGCATCAGAGCTGCGCGAATAGACTTCGGGCATAAGGTCAACCAGGAGCCTGGGCTGCGTCGTGTTGTGCGCGGAGTACTGGTTGATGCCTAGAAAACGCACCATGCCGTCGATCAGGTTGTAGAGTGTGGGGCCGAGGTCGGGCGCGCTGTGGTCATTATGATTGCGTCCCCAGCGGTCGAGGCAGAGCCGGTAGTTCTCGTATTTCTCCAGCGGCGTGGCATTGAAGACGCAGAGAACATGTTCGCGGACGTCTTTGCGAACCTCGTTGCGGACTTCGACGGCTTCGACGTGGTCGCGGGCTTCTCCGGCGGCGTGCCAGTAGAGGGCGTCGACGTTTTGCAGAACCGTGAGCATGGGCTCCGCGGGTAGCCGCTGCTGGAGCAGCGCGGGCAGATGCTGGGGCGCGAGGTGCGACTCGCCGAACAACACGACGATGAGCGCGCCGGGATGCCGGCGGCGGAGTTCGGCAATCTTGTCGGCGGCGTGGCGGTCACGGGCGCCAATTTTGCGCAGGTCTTCGCGAGGCATGCAATCAAGGCCATAGATGGATGCGCCGTGGTCGCGGGCGGCGGAGAGCAGTTCGTAAAATGGAGGCCAGTCGTATCCCCAGTCGAGTTCGAAACGGATGCGCTGGCGCAGTTCGTCTTCCGCAATCTCGGCGCGGAACCATTCGTCGAGAATGTGCTGGTTGCGGGAAAAAATGGTTTCGACTCCCAGCACTACGGGGCGCTGGTGGAGTTCAGGATCGCGGAGGACCGAGGCGAGATAGCGCTGCGAGTTGGGCAGGGCGTGGTAGTCACCGACCAAAACGATTCCAGCGTTGGCGATTTGGTGGCGGACATCGCTGGGGGTGAGAACCTTCTGGTAGGAGCGGTAAGCCTCGCGAAAGTCGCGGAGATATTTGCGTCCGGCGGCGGGATCAATGGCGCGAATCTCACGCTCAACGCTGGCAAGGGCGTGGAGTTGGGCGGCACTGCGCCGCGATCGTAAGATGCCGGTGGTTGCCATAAGTTCGTCGTCGGTCGTTGGTCGTGGGTCGTCGGTCGTTCGCTATTCGCTTCGCCGCGCTCAAGGCCGGAATCAAAAATCAGAAATTACAAATCAACCAGTTTCCCTCGCCTTGACTTGCTTTGCCCGCGTCCCTATCCTCAGTTTTTCGAGGCCGTGAACTCGATTGTGCCTCGTGGAGCGCCAACTTTGCCTTTTCTTCCGCCGGAAAACTTGACGGTTGCCACTACCGGCGCTAGTGGGTCGTTATTTCTGAAACACTTTCTTCTCACCGTGGAACGCGACCCGCGCGTGAAGACGGTGAACTTCATCGCTTCTGACAGCGGCCTGCGCGTCATGGCCGAGGAACTCGGGGTCGAAGGCCGCTCGGAGCTCCTACTTCAAATCATCGGCGCGCCTTCGGCAAAGATTCAGCAGCAGTCCAACAGCGATATCGGAGCGAACGTGGCCAGCGGGTCGTATCCTTCGGACGCGATGGTCGTAATCCCGTGCAGCGTCGGTACGCTCGGCCGCATTGCGAACGGCACCGCCTCGCGCCTGATCGAGCGCGCCGCCGATGTGAGTCTTAAGGAGCGTCGGCCGCTCGTGCTGTGTATTCGCGAGACGCCGCTCAACAAAATTCACATCCGCAACATGTCGCTGGCGGCGGATGCGGGGGCGACGATCTTCCCGCTGATCCCAACGTTCTATAACCATCCATCGAGCACCGATGCTATGGCACAGGAATTCGCGAACCGCGTGCTGGCTCACATAGGCCTGCCCCAACCGGACGCGTACCGGTGGAAGGGGTGAAGCCAGTTCTCAGTTCTCAGTGCGGAACTGACGCGCGCTATCAGCGAATTTTTCTGAGAACTGCGAACCGAGAACCTGTTGAAAGATCAATGACTCGGGGCAAGCCTCGCCTGCGTTGCAGGAATGCTTTCAGTCTAGGGAAGGGGCAGTAACGAAGGTAGGTATCTGGCGGGCATGTACTGCGAGTGCCGGGACGACCAAGCCCCAGCCGCCTCCGCTTAAGAACCCCGTCGCTCCGTAGATCAGAGTAGTTGGCGATGCTGAGAATTTGGCAGGCATATGGTCTTCCACCATTCCGGTCGTCACCTTGCTTCTCCGGTTTTTGACAAAAAGCCAATCCATCTTTATAGTGCCGGGTCATGAACGGAACTTTCTTTTGCAACAAGTGCGGCGCGCAGAATGCCGCGGGCGCTCAGTTTTGTAGCCGCTGTGGAGCGCCCACGAACCCGACGCCCGGCGTTTTCCAGACACCGATGGCGTCGCCCAACCCAGCTTCGTCCTACCCGGCATCGCCCTATTCAGCCTCAGCGATTCCGTATCCGACGGTTGTGCCGGCGGTGGGGGTCGGCTACGGAGGGTTCTGGATTCGGGTCGTTGCTGCCATTATCGACGCCATCATCTTGCGGGTTGTGGTGGCTCCCGTAGGCATAATTTTCGGTGGCCTCGGGCTGGCAGGAAGAATGATGACCGGCGTTCCTCATATTGCACTGCATCTCTTGGGCAGTGGCATCACGATCATCTTGTTGGTGTTCGGTTCCTGGCTGTACGAGGCTTTCATGGAAAGCTCGTCGTATCAGGCCACGCTGGGCAAGATGATCTTTGGCATGAAAGTTACCGATCTCAATGGCAACCGAATCTCATTCGAACGGGCGACGGGAAGGCATTTTGCGAAGTGGCTTTCCGCGATGATCCTGTGCATCGGCTACATCATGGTCGGGTTCACAGAGCGCAAACAGGGACTGCACGATCTGCTGGCTGGGACGCTGGTACGGCGAGTGTAGGTGTGTGCGGGAACTGGGTCGTCCCTCCGGGACTTCCGCTATTTCGCCCATCCTACCCCGCGCTGAAGCGCGGGGCTAAGCTGGATCGCCCCCTACGGGGCTTGACTCTCGATCATACGAGTTACACTAACCTCTGATGGCCTCTCCGGTTTCACGGCTGCGCCGCTGGTTCGCCTTGGGCGCGATTCTGATGGTGGCTACGGTTGCAGGGATGTATTTCTACGCGCGCTGGAGTCTGCGCAAGGCGGTCCACGACCTCCCGGCGAAAATGGGCCTGGACATTCAGCAGACCGCCGAGGGCTTTTCGATCTCCAAGTCCATAGAAGGCCGCACACAGTTTACGGTGAGCGCTTCCAAGGCGGTTCAGTTCAAAGATGGTGGACGGGCGGACTTGCACAACGTCAAGATCGTCATCTACGGCAAGGATGCCGGTCGTTTCGACCAGGTTACCGCGGATGACTTCGAGTACGACCCCGTGTCGGGCAATGTGACCGCGAAGGGCACGGTGCTGATTGACCTGGAAGCGAACCCCGAGGGGATGCGGCATTCGGACCAGACGCCTCCGGCGCAAAGGAGAAGCCCGATTCATCTTGAAACCGACGGACTGGTCTTCAACAGGCATACGGGGGACGCCTCCTCCGCCGGGAAGGTGGTGTTTCAGACGCCGCAGGCATCCGGTTCGGCCGTGGGCATTGAATATGTGGCGAAGACGGGTACGATGAACTTGCTGTCGGCGGTGGCGATGACCGTCAACCGGCCGCAACCGGTCCATCTGAATGCAGATCATGGCGTAATTACGAAGCAGCCTCATCAGGTTGTTCTCACCACGGTGCACATGACCCGGGGGCAGCAAGAAGCGCGGTCCGACCACGCGACTTTCTTCCTGCGCGAAGACGACACGGTGGACCACATTCTTGCCGAGGGCGATGTGGAGACGGTGCTTCATGGCCGGTCATCTTCCAACTCGGAAACGCACGAGCGTTCCGATCGCGCCGAATTGTTCTTGACCGGCGCGCGGAATCTCCTCACCACTGCCATTCTCACGGGCAACGTGCAACTCGCCTCCCTGGGAACGCAGCCCGCTGATGCTGCCGCCGGGCGGGCAACGCTGCACTTCGCAGGCCGGCAAATGCTGAAGACGGTTCATGCCGAGGACGGCGTGAGGCTGACGCAGAAGAACAGGGAGAGCGGGTTGGTTGCGGTGCCGTCGGCGTCGAAGGGAGGCGCGCAAGATGTGGAGATGACCGCCCCAGTGATGGACTTTATGGTGAAAGACGGCCGCCTGCTGGAGCGTGCCGAGACGAGTGGACCGCCGCGGATCGTCGTCACGCAACCGGGCGCAAATCAGAAGACGGTGGTTACAGCCGCCAAGTTTACGGCGAAATTCACGGAGAATAATCGCCTGGCAACACTGCATGGAGAACCGGACGCGAAGATTGTCAGCAGCTTGATCCAAGCCAGTAAGATCCAAGCCAGTAAGATCGACGCGAGTAAGATCGACGCCAGTAAGGCCGGATCGAGTAAGACCGGCTCGCCGGGACAGACGGATCGAGTATCGACCAGCCGCATGCTTGATGTCGTCTTCTTTCCAGAGGGCGGCGTCCGATCGATCATGCAGACAGGTGGGTTCGTCTACGTCGATGGCACGCAAAAGGCTTGGGCGCAGCGCGGAGAGTACACGACCGCCGATCAACTGGCGGTGCTGACCGGATCGCCCCGGGTAGTGGACGGCGGCATGACGACGACGGCCCAGACGATTCGCATGAACCGGGCGACCGGCGACGCCATTGCCGAGGGCAACGTCAAGAGCACGTACTCCGATCTAAAGGCGCAACCGGAGGGCGGCATGCTCGCTTCCTCCGACCCGATCCACGTGACGAGCCGCAGCATGACGGCAAATCGTTCAACGGCGATTGCGGTGTACACGGGTGATGCCCGCTTGTGGCAAGACGCGAATGTAGTGGAGGCTCCCACCCTTCAATTTGATCGAGACCATCGCACTATCTTTGCGCAGGGGCTGGGGCAGGGAGAGGTCAGTGTGGGGACGGGGCTTCGCCCCGTCCGAGCGGGGCAGAGCCCCGCTCCCACACAGGCGGAGATCCACAAGAACCATTCCGTCATGGAAGGCGTGGTCAGTGGCGTCGCTTCTTACGGCAACTGTTTCGGCGTGCCCAACCTTGGCGGGGAGGTGAAGTTTGAGCCCTGCTATTCCGGCAATCCGCTGGTAAACGCGTTCGCTCTCGGCCTGGTTCGCCGCGACCAGATTTTTTACGGACGCGCATCGGGCGACGGGAATCCCGTGATTTATGTCGGCTCCAAGACCGGACGCGACGGCATCCACGGCGCCACCATGGCGAGCGAGGAGTTCAGCGAAGGCTCGGAAGCGAAGCGGCCCAACGTTCAAGTCGGAGATCCATTCCTCGAGAAACTGCTGCTCGAAGCCTGCCTGGAAGCCATGCAAACCGGCGCCATCGTCGGCATTCAAGATATGGGCGCCGCCGGACTGACCTGCTCGACCTGCGAGATGGGCGCACGCGGCGGCACCGGAATCGAAATCGAACTGGACCGCGTCCCGCAGCGCGAAACCGGCATGACCCCGTATGAGATCATGCTCAGCGAGTCGCAAGAGCGCATGCTACTGGTCGCGCAGCGCGGCCGCGAACCGGAAGTCTTCCGCATCTTCCAGAAGTGGGGACTGGATGCGGTGGAAGTCGGCCGGGTCACCTCCGACGCGAAGATGCGCGTGCTCGAACACGGCGAGGTCGTCGCCGAAATTCCGAATGCCGCTCTCACCGATGACGCACCGGTGTACAAACGTCCGCTCGCGCGCTGGGAACCGCCGGTTGATCGCGAAATGCCGGAGCGTATTAAGCTCTCAGCGTTTTGTGGCCCTCAGGG
>CABECO010000550.1_pt1 | contig 11819 bp, 7 predicted proteins | sample 3422431 | NCBI WGS metagenome assembly CABECO01 (sample SAMEA5534327, study PRJEB31848) | metagenome | biome: tundra; feature: field; material: soil | place: USA | collected 2013-05 | depth 0.15 m
TTGGTCTGAAGGGTCCATCGATGGATTCCACCGAAATCAATCCCGTGGGCTCGGCGGAAACCAGATTGTATGACTCCATGGTGATGGTGCTGACGGGACAGCGCGCGGCGCAGAGCCCGCAGCGAATACAGCGAGTTTCGTCTTTCAGCATGGCTGACCCGGTCACGATGCCGAGTTCGTCGGCCGCGACCTCGTCGAGTTCCACCCCAAACAATTCCTGGTTCTCTCGAATCTGCTGCACCGCTTCGGGCTCGAACTGGAGGCGATCCAGGGATACGAGCGACAGGCAATTCTCCGGGCACACATCCACGCAACCGCCGCACAGAATGCACATGCTGCCGTCTTCGGGGCTGCCCTCGAAGACCGTGTTTACCCAGCAGTGCAGGCAACGCTGGGCTTCCTCCATCGCCGACGCAGCGTCGTAGCCGACCTCTACTTCGGTCACTCCCGTACGGCGCTCTAGCGGCAGCATTGGTATGGGCGGGCGAACCAGGTCCAACAACTCCAGCGGCATGCTGTGGCGCTTAAAGACCTCGACTTCGACAATGGGATCCGGGTGCGTCTGGCCACGCAGGAACTCATCAATGCCGACCGCAGCGCGCTTGCCGTCCGCCACGCTATCGATGATCAGACGCGGGCCGAAAACGCAGTCCCCACCGCCAAAGATTCCGGTCGCCGAGGTCATAAGGGTCCGCGGGTTCACCGCGATCAGCCCGCGGGGAGACAGTTCCACTCCGTCTTCGGGTTTGAGAAAGTCCAGATTCGGCGCCTGGCCGACCGCCATGATGATGGTGTCGCACCCCAGTTGCGCTTCGCTGCCCTCGTAGAACGCTGGATTGAAGCGCTTATTCTGATCGAAAACCCATTTCGTCTTCAGCGTCTCGAGCGCCACAACTTTGCCATCTTGGCCAATAATGCGCCTGGGGCCCAGGCCGGGATGCATAACGATGCCTTCCGTTTCGGCCTCTTCGATCTCCTCCAGCGCCGCCGGCATTTCTTCGCGTTTTTCGAGGCAGACGAGATGCACCTCCTGCGCGCCCAAGCGCAGGGCAGAGAGTGATACGTCCACCATCTCTTTCGTGGCCACGGCACTTACATTCTCCAGCGATGGCTCCAGGTCTTCTACTCCGGCGACATGGCGCCGGACCACTTCGCGAGCCGCCGAACGCGCCACGTCCATGGCCACGTTGCCGCCGCCGATCACAATAACCTTTTTGCCGATGGTGAACTTGTAGCCGAGATTCACGTTGAGCAGAAAATCGATGCCCTTGTAAACGCCATCCAGGTCAACCCCCGGAATGGTGAGATCGCGGCTGCGATGCGCGCCTACGGCGATCAGCACCGCATCGAAGCCCTGGTGGCGCAGGTCGGAAACCATGAAGTCGCGTCCGGCCGCCTGATTGAGCTTGAGAGTGATGTCGCCGGTCGCGAGGATTTCTCGCACTTGCGCTTCCACCACGTCACGAGGCAAGCGGTATTCGGGAATGCCGAGGTAAAGCATTCCGCCGGCGACCGGAGCGGCTTCAAAAATCGTGACCGAGTAACCCATGAGAGCCAGGTCATGCGCCGCCGATAGTCCCACCGGGCCGCCGCCGACCACGGCGACTTTGAAGGGCAACTTGTTCTGGCCGCGTCCCGCATTGACGTCGACAGGATGCTTGGATTCAGGGCCGTACTGCTCGGTTAGAAAGCGCTTGAGCGCCCGTATTGCGATGGGGCGATCGATATCCCCACGGCGACAGGCAGTCTCACAGGGATGCGCGCAGACGCGGCCGCAGATGCTTGCCAGCGGGTTGGGATCGCGGGCAAACTTGTATGCTTCCTCAAATCGCCCTTCCGCAATGAGCGCGACGTACCGGCCCGCGTTGGTGTGGGCGGGACAAGCCATCATGCAGGGGAAGTTGGTGTTCAACCAATCCCTGTCCACTTTTTTGTCTTTGAAGCGCTTCAGCAAGATGGCAATCCCCAGTGCGTTAGTGGAGCGCCGGGCGTCCCCGCCCGGCTGGACCCTTCGACTGCCCCCTCGGCTCCGCTCGGGGCTTCGGCAAAACAGGGCTGGACGGGCGAGACGCCCGTCCCTCCATTGTTTAACTATTTGTTGAACTATTTGCTCAGTGTGAAGTCTGCTTTGCTGTCGCCCGCCACCGCGACCGGCTTGGACTGGTTCTTGGCGCCTTCATGCCACGCGGTTACGGTGTAGCTGCCGTCGGGAACATTCTCGATTTTGTAGGCGCCTGACGCATCCGTTTTAGCGAAGTACGGGGTGGGCGACACCACGACATAGCCTGACATCTCCGGATGGACATTGCACAGCAGCGGCACGGCCCCAGGATTATCAAACTTGAACGGACGCTTTTCGCCCTGCGGCCAAGTGCCTAGGTTGTGAGTGAATTTCTTGTTGCCGCCGACCGAAGGCCAAAACACGTTGTGGGCGACTTTGTCGCTGTTCAGGAACTCGACCGTCGTGCCCTGCTCCACCACGACAATGTGCGGTATGAACACCAGGCCTTTCTGGTCGATGACCGGCTTCGCTGTTGGTGCCGGGAAAGTCTTCCCGGCAATGGCGTCGACGTAGACCACCGATTCGCCGTTCACGCCAGAGACTTTTCCGCTGATCGTGCCCGCGCTGGCTGCCAGGCTCATCATCGCTAGCACTGCCATCACTATCATTAAAGTGCGTTTCATTTTTGTCTCCTCATTTCCTTTGTAAATCACTCGTTGTAAAAAGTCTCGCTCCCCAGCCCCTAAAGGGGCGTCTGATTGCGAAAGACTTACGGCATCGCTAAAGCGATGCCCTGATACGAAAAGCGATGCCCTGATACGAAACGTTAGTTTTTCCGCAGCCTGTTTAGTCGTGCCGTAAATCGTTGAAAATGTAAGCGCGCTTTAGCGCCTTTGTGCTTTTACGCCCCCGCTTTGTTTTTCTTGCAGCCTCCTAGTAAACGAATTCTAGCGCACCGGTGGCTGTATTTGTACGGAACGGGCTCACCGCGTGCCCATTTGAGTCATAGGTGAGGGCTTGTTGCGGGCGGAACTGGTACTCGAACGACGTCTTGATGTTGGCGTGAATCAGGAACTGCACGCCCGGTGTGAACCGGTCGCGCGTGCTCCCGACAGGCGAGAAATAGTTCCCCGAGCCCGCCTGGTTCAGGAAATCCCCCGAGGACTGCACGCGGTCGTAACGCAGGATCGCCATCAACCAGGGCAGCGCGAGATAGTCGGCCTCAAGAAAGCCGCCATTGAACTTGGCGGCGCTGCCGGGAACAAATCCGCTAAGTGTGGAGTTGAACGCCTGATCCTGATCGTGGCCATACATGTATAGACCGAACAGATTGAACATGCGGTAGTTAAAGCTGAAGTCTCCGCCAACGCGATAAAAAGGCTCGCGCGCAGTCAGCACGGTTTCTGTCACTGTCCCTGAAGCAAAGCGCTGCACTGAGCGGCCCTCATAATAAAAGGAGCCCAAACTCAGGTAGGTATGGTCGCGCGGTCCGGTGGCGCCAGCCGCTTGAATATCGTGGCGGCTCGCCGGGTCCTTCTCCAGGTTGAAGCGGTAAGAGAACCGTGCGTAGATATTTTTGTAGTTGGAGTCCGAGAAAAAGCCCCCGGGCGAGGAGACATTGGTCGCCGGCGAGGTGGCTCCGCCGCTCGTGTTCTGGTTCACAATCGCCAACGAGTAGTGGTAGCCGCCATATTGATGGCCACCGCTGAATTCGATTCCCTGGGCGGCATCCTGCATGGAAAACTGGTTGTTCACGTTCTGACTACTCGTGCCGATGTTCGCCTCGGTGTAGATATCGTAGGGACTGATATTGATCGACCGGGCCTGCGTAAAGGGCAAGTCAAGCTCGAACTGCCCCACCCTTACCGTGAACGCATCGGTTGGCAGCTTGAAGAAGCGTCCGAGGTTGACGAAACGCAGATAACCGTCGCCGAGAGCGCCATTCGCGTTAAGCCCGGAGACACTCAGATCGTCATCCACCCAGAAGGCAATATCGCTACCAAAATTCCCCGCCATGAAGATACTGAAGAAGCCCGCTTCAAAATCGGTGCGCGGAATAGTCGGGGGGAGCGGCGACCCGGGCCCTCCCGGTGCTGGAAGGTTCTGGCTGCTGTAGTAGTTGTTGGCGTTGCCGCTGGTGTACTGGAAAAACTGGTTGTAGCGCAGGCCAATGGGCGGCAATCCTGGGATCGTCCCAGGAAACACGGTATGCGGCCAGATATCCTTCTGGGCTGGCGCTCCCAGCATTACCGGGGGGATCTTGATAAAGGTTTCATCGTCTTTCGGAAACTTAAATCCGGCATCTTTAAAGGCCTTGCCAAAATCGTTGAGCTTGGGAAAATTGATGTGACACGTGGTGCACGATGTGCCGTACTGGCGCGAAAAAGCTGGGATCGCATAACTGCTTCCGGTCAGCAGTACGACTGCTAGGACGAAAGCAAAAAACAGGGACACCCGACGCCGTGTATTCATCTGATCGCCTCCTTGGCGGCCAAAGTTCTTGGGGCATTCACCGAAACTTGTTTTAGTATGATTCGGCGGATTATAGGCGTGCCTTCGAAGACTTGCAATATTCCGGTGTCACAAACGCCGCGTGTGATCACAATCACATTTTAAAAAACGGCGAACTTCTTGTCCGATTGGCATGTCAAGACCTGACAGAACTCAAGCCTGAATGAGCATGTGTTACGTCTTTGCGAGAGCAGACTTCCCGGCCGCTCCCTCAAAATGCGCTTCGATTTCTTCCAGCGTCTTCCCTTTCGTTTCCGGCAGGAACACCGCGGCAGTGATGAAGTAGATTACGGTGCAGGCGGCAAAGCCAAAAAACATGGCCGCGTAACCATGCTTGCCGACGGTCGGCAAGAACATGGCGGCAATGGTGGTTGAAACTGCCTGGTTAATCAACAGGGCAACGCTCATGCCGTTGGAGCGAATCCGGGTCGGCATCAACTCGGAAAGCGCCAACCACACGCACACTCCGGGACCGATCGCGAAAAACGCCATAAATACAAAAAGACTGATCGCCACCAGCCAGCCGTTGTGAGTGGTCGCCACAGGGGTAATCGGTGCATTGTCAATTCTTAGCGGCGCCTGGCGCGACGCATCGAGGTTGCTGAACGGATTCGAGAAAAACGCGACTACTTTATTGGCGGGCACGCAGCTTTCGCGTGTGATCTCGATGGGCTTGGCTGACTTGTCATCGGAACGCGCAACCTTGGTCGCGGCGCGGAAATCTCCGTACGAATAGATCACGACCAGCGATGTGGGCCTGCTGCCGATCGCCTTGCCAGCGTCTCCCTCCGCAGCGAGGAGCGCAGCCGCAGCCTTCGCGTCGTAAAGCAATGTGATCTTCTGGCCGGCGTCGACCATCGACTGAACCGCTTCCCTAGAATCCACGCGCAGCCTTTCCGTCCGGCGGAAGAGCATGCCGGTGCAGATTAGCGACACGATAATGCCAGCGCTGCCGACAGACAGCAGGAACTTACGCCCCTTGCGGTCCACCAGCAGGACGCCGCCGATGGTCATCAGGAAATTAACGATCGTGAAAATAACGTAGCCCCAGTGCGCCTGGAGATCGGAAAGCCCGCTCTGCAAAAGTATGTTGGTGTTATAGCCAATGATGGAGTTGACGCCAGTGGCTTGGTTGCACGCGAGAATAACGCAAGCGAGGACAAAGGGGATCACATATTTGCGGCGTAAAAGCGATTCCTTGATCTTCACTCCGACGACCTTGGCTCCGGTTGAGGTTTTCGCTTTCTCGGCGGCGGCCGTTTGTTCCATTTCCGCCAGCTCGACGTCCGCCTGCTGGTTGGTGCGGGAGCGGAGAAGCGCAGCGTAGGCGGCGTCCCTTTTCCCGCGGCGAAACAACCAGCGCGGAGACTCCGACACCATCAGGCTACCGATTGCGAACAAGATGCCGGGGGGCAGCGAAACCCAGAAGATGCTGCGCCACGCCGTATCTTTGAAGGCGAACAGTCTCGCGGGATCGCCCAGCCTCGCCACCTCTTCGACGCGAAAACTGAAGAACATGCCAACGACGGCCGCTGTCACAATACCGAGTGTCAGCAACCATTGGAAGATGCCCGTCCCCTTGCCGCGGTTCGTTGCCGCCAGGCACTCCGCCAGATACAGCGGGACTACGACGCCGATCAGGCCGGCGCTGATGCCCTGTAACAGGCGGCCAAGGACCAACGACTCGTAGCCATGGGAGAGCGCAATGATGGGAATGCTGCAGACAAATAGCACTCCGCTGAGCAGCATCAGAGGCTTGCGTCCCATCCAGTCCGCCAGCGCGCCGGCAAACAGGGTTGAGATCACACTACCGAGGAGCACGGCAGCGACGACAATGGAAAGCTGGCCGGCATTCAACCGGGAGGTGGCCTCCAGATAAGGCAAAGCCCCTGCAATAATGCCGACGTCCACGCCGTAGAGCAAGCCGCCGAGTCCCGCTACCAGCAGGAGGAAACGGTTGTAGCCAGACTTTTCGTCGCGCGCCACAGTGGCAGCCCTTTCGCCTTTGGCAGCAGAGGCTCGGAATTTATTTTCTTCGAGATGGTATCTCATGAAGCCATCTCATGAAGTCATCTCATGAAGTCCCAGGCGGGGGCGACTGCGGGTCCAGATAATGTTGGGCTGGCGCGTCACGCAACCACAGGGCCGCGGTTTCGGCCGTGATGTCGCGCTGCGGCGTGCCCAGCATCTCGTAACCAACCATGAATTTTCTTATCGTCGCCGAGCGCAGCAGGGGCGGATAAAAGTGCGCGTGCAAGTGAAATTCCGGATAGTCAGCGCCATCGGTGGGCCGCTGATGAAAACCCATCGTGTATGGAAACGACGTGCGAAATAGATTGTCGTAACGAATGGTGGCCTGCCGGAGTATCTCAGCCAGGCCAGTGCGCTCCTCGTCACTCAGTTCATCCAATGCGGGCACGCATCTCCGGCTGACGAGCAGCGTCTCAAAGGGCCAGACTGCCCAGAACGGCACGAGCAGTACGAAATGGTCGTTGGCGCATACTAGCCGTTCCTGCTTCTCGAGTTCCAGGTAATCGTGCAACAGCGTCGTGCCGTGCAATTGATGGTGCTCCCGAAACGCGGCCAGTTCCTTTGCCAATTCATTGGGTAGAGTTTCATTGGCCCAGATCTGGCCGTGGGGATGGGGATTGCTGCATCCCATCATCGCGCCGCGATTTTCAAAGATCTGCACCGAACGGACGTGCGGATCGCTCCCTAGTTCAGAGAACTCGCGCGCCCAGGTCTCGACTACCTGTCGCAGTGCGGGCACGCTCATTCGGGCCATGGTGAGATCGTGTCGCGGTGAGAAGCACACCACCCGGCAGCGCCCAGCTTCGCTGCGGGCAACGAGAAGTCCCTTTTCATCAATTTCACGCGCGGGCGTGTCTGGCTTCAGCGCCGCAAAATCATTGTCAAAAACAAACGTCCCCGTGTAGGCGGGGTTTTTCGCACCTCCGGCGCGAGCATTGCCGGGGCAAAGATAGCAGGTGGGATCGTAAACTGCCGGCGCCGCTTCCGGTGGAACGTCTTCTACCTGTCCCTGCCAAGGCCTCTCGGTACGATGCGGTGACACCAGCACCCATTCCCGGGTCAGCGGGTTGAAGCGGCGATGCGGATGCGACGCCAGATCAGAGAAAGTCATGGGGTGCCGAGGTCATGAGTTGCCGAGGTCATGGGGTGCCAGGTTCACGAGGCGTCATCTTCATCCCAGGTATCCGTCAGGATGCGTGCGATGCCACTGCCACGCGCTTTCCACGATGGATTTCAAATCCGGGAACCTCGGCTGCCAGCCCAGGTCGCGCCGAATTTTCTCCGAGCTCGCAACTAACACCGCTGGATCACCCGCGCGGCGCGGCGATTCGATGACGGGAAGCGGGTGTCCGGTGACGCTCCGCGCCACTTCGACCACCTCGCGCACGCTGAACCCCTGTCCGCTGCCCAGGTTGTAGATCAACGGACTGGCATTCTCGAGCGCTTGCAGCGCCAGCAGGTGTGCGCGCGCCAGATCGGCGACGTGTATGTAATCGCGCACGCAAGTGCCATCGGACGTGGGGTAGTCGTTGCCGAAAATATTCGCGTGTTCCGCGCGGCCGAGCGCGACTTGCAGAATTCGGGGGATCAGGTGGGTCTCCGGCTGGTGCGCTTCGCCTTTATCTGGACGGTAGGCACCGGCAGCATTGAAATATCGCAGGCTGGCGTAGCGCAGGCCGTGAATCTGGTGGAACCAGGCGAGCATTCGCTCCACCAGCAGCTTCGATTCGCCGTACGCATTGGTGGGAAGGACGGGATCGTCCTCCTCAATCGGAATGCGCTTGGGATTGCCGTAAAGCGCAGCCGTCGACGAGAAAACGAAGCGCTTGACCCGAGCGGCGAGCAGCGCTTCGAGCAGGGTCAGCGCATTCGAGGTGTTGTTGCGGAAGAATTCTTCCGGGGCCTTCATTGACTCGCCCGCTTCGATCAGCGCCGCAAAATGCATGACGGCATCAATCTCATGGGATCGCAGCAACTGGTCAAGGCAAGCGCGATCCGCCGTGTCGCCCACCACCAGTTCCGCGTTTTTCGGCACTGCCTGGCGATGGCCGCGACTCAGGTTATCGAAGACGATAACCTGGTGTCCTGCCTGCAATAGCTCCTCGGCAACCACGCTGCCGATGTAGCCCGCTCCTCCTGTAACTAGAACCCTCATTCGCTTCGTGCCCACTTCTGGGGCGACTTCTCAGGCTGCTTTTTCAGGCTGCTCTCTCAGGCTACTTTCTCAGACTACTTCGCCAACCCCATCTTCAGCGGAGCAGACGTAAATCTCCGGTTTGCAGCCGGTCGAGCGTTGGTAGCCTTCCTGAACCGTCCGCTGGAACGCTTCGACGCGAGCGGCCTCGACAAGCGCGATGGTACAACCGCCAAAGCCGCCTCCCGTCATTCGCGTTCCATAAACACCTTCCGCTTGCTGGGCGAGTTCCACCATCAAATCGAGTTCCGGGCAACTCACTTCGAAATCGTCACGCAGGCTGCGATGCGACTCCAGCATCAGCTTGCCGAATGCGTGCAAGTCCTCGAGTTCAAGCGCCGCCGCTGCCTGCAGGACACGTGCGTTTTCGCCGATCACGTGACGGCAGCGCCGCACGACGATTTCCGGCAATTCGTGCCCATAGGCTGCCAGATCCTCTGGCGTCACGTCCCTCAATGCCAGTGTGTTCGGCAGATAGTTCGAGAGACCGCGCACGCCCGCTTCGCATTCGGCCCGGCGCTGGTTGTATTCACCCGTTGCGACGCTGTGTTTGACCATGGTGTTGCAGATCGCCAGGGCCACATCGCGCGGCAGTGGCAACAGCCTGTATTCCAGAAACCGGCAATCGAGCAGCAGAGCCTGACCGCGTTTCCCGTGGCTGGCAACAAATTGATCCATGACTCCGCAACGCGCGCCGACAAACTCGTTTTCCGCTTGCTGGCAGAGCAAGGCTAGCTTCGTTCGATCGATCTGGGTTCGATCTGGGTCAGTGCGATCGAACTTGGTCGGACCGATCTTGGTTCGATCGAGCTTGGTTCGATCGGGCTTCGTCCGATCGAGATTGGTCCGACCGATCTTGGTTCGATCGCTCGCCTGTTCGGCCAGATTGAGCAGGGCGTAGCCGACGGCCACCTCCATCGAAGCGGAGGAGCCCAATCCCGCACCCTGCGGCACGTTCCCCTCCACCAACAGGTTCGCGCCACCCAGCTTCTTACCAGACCGCGCTAGCATGGTCACAACGCCAATCACGTAATCGCTCCAGTGCCCGGCGCGCCTGGCCGGCAAATGATCGAGATCGAACTCGACCTGCTCGGAGTAATTTTCGGAATGAATCACGAGCTTCCGATCATGGCGTGGCGCAACCGAGGCTCGGGTATAGAAGCCGATCGCCGCCGGCATGACAAAGCCATCGTTGTAATCGGTGTGTTCGCCGATCAAATTGACTCGTCCCGGAGCCTGGTAAGTGCGGGGAGAACCTCCAAATAGCTGGACGAATCTTTGCCCCAGAGCATGGGCGCTATTTTCGACCGCTAGTTTCGCGTTATGCATGAAGACTCACGGCAAGCATAGGTCCCGGTTTGCAAGTCCTATTTGACGATACGGTCGTTTTTGACGATACGGTCCTTGAGGGTCTCCGCAGCCGTGCGCGCCGCTGCTTTTCGAACCGCCAAAGACCCACGGCGCGCGAGCAGCAGCATTCCCGCACCGAACATCAGCATGACAATTCCCCACCATAAATTGACATTGATGCCGAGCGAATGACGCGTGTACATTTCGCTTCCTCGCGTGGCCGCTCCATATCCGCCCACCAGCACGCCGAACACACTGAACATCATGCCGATTGGCAATCTGATATCGAATCCCATGTTTTTTCCTCAGAGGCTCTCCCGCCCCGTGCTGGCAGCGAATAGCGTTCATTCGTTGCATCATTTTGCAATTTGGCAATCGGGCAATTTTGTAATTTGAAACCCATGGGCCGCGCGTTTGAAATTACCAAATTACAAATTACGAAATTACAACATTTCCTTATCACCAAAAAATCCAATTGAGCATCACCAGGGCCGTTAGCACTACGACCGCCAGTACTACCGGCTTCTGGTACCACGACAGCCCTTCATCTTTCGGCCGGGCCGTCAGCGCGTAAACCAATCCCTTGAGTTCTCCATCCGGCCGCGGCTTCGTCAGCAGGGATATGAGGATGGTCACGGTGAAGCAGGTCGTCCAAGCGAAAATCGCGGTCCAGAAATTTTGCGCCATCTCGCTTGGATAGCGATGCACCACCAAACCCAAAAACCCACCTTTGACACCTGGTGCCGAGCCGGCGGGAAGGGTAAGACCATGATGCACGGCTGCCGCGGCGGTGCCTCCGAGGAGCCCGCAAAAGGCACCGTTGCCAGTTGCGCGCTTCCAGAACATGCCGAGCAGGAAGGTCGCAAACAGCGGGGCATTCACGAAGGCAAAGACCAACTGCAGCACGTCCATGATGTTATTGAACTCGCGCGCAACGTAGGCGGCGGCTACTGAGATCGCCAGACCGAAAACCGTCGCCGCTCTCCCCATCCACAGGTAATGCTGGTCGGACGCACTCTTATTAATGTAGCCCTGGTAAATATCGTAGGTCCAAACCGAATTGAAGGCAGTCGTGTTGCCGGCCATTCCAGACATAAACGAAGCCATCAGGGCGCACAATCCCAAGCCCAGCAATCCCGAAGGAAAATAACGAACCAGCATCATGGGAGTCGCCAGGTCGTAATCCAGCACGGTTTTGCCGTCTTTGATGAGAGGCTTTCCACTTTCATCGAGTTTCGGCGGGATGATTCCTTTTCCACCTTCCAGGCTGATTCCGCCGCTTGCCGCTGGTTGCGCGACAGACGCCGCTCCCGCGCTTGCCGAAACGCCGCCACTGATGCTGCCGCCCATGCTCTCCGCGGAAACAACGCCGGCAATCATTCCCGGCAAGATCACCAGGAAGGGAAACAACATCTTGGGAAAGGCGGCAATCAGCGGGGTGCGACGGGCGGAGGTCATCGAGTCGGCTGCCATGGCGCGCTGCACCACCAGAAAATCAGTGCACCAGTAGCCGAACGACAACACGAAGCCTAATCCCATTAACATGCCAAACCATTCCACGCCCATGGGGTTCGCGCTGGGGCTGCCCAGATACTTCCAGGAATGCACCATGGCGTCGTTCCCTATGCGGGTTTTCAGGCCGTCCCATCCGCCGACATCCTTCAACCCGAGAAACACCAGCGGGATAAACCCGATGACGATCAGAAAAAATTGCAGCACCTCGTTATAAAT
>CABECO010000552.1_pt1 | contig 11804 bp, 9 predicted proteins | sample 3422431 | NCBI WGS metagenome assembly CABECO01 (sample SAMEA5534327, study PRJEB31848) | metagenome | biome: tundra; feature: field; material: soil | place: USA | collected 2013-05 | depth 0.15 m
AACGCTTCGCTGCAGGGGAGTGCTGCCGACCTGGAAAATGTCCGCCTGGTGCTGACCGCCGAACTCGCCGCCGACTATTTCAATTTGCGCGAACTTGACCGTGAGGCTGGAGTAGTACGGCAGTCGGTCGAAATTCAGCAAAGAGGATTGGACTTGGTCAACCACCGTCACGAAGGCGGAGTCGCGAATGGGCTGGAAGTCGCGCAGCAGGCCGCGTTGCTGGATTCGACGGCGACGCAGCTTCAGCTCGTGCTGCAGCAGCGGGCACAATACGAACATGCCATCGCCGTGCTGACGGGGAAGTCCGCGTCGGCTTTCAGCATGGCTGAAGCGCCGTTCGACGCTACCCCACCAGCGATTCCCACCGGAGTTCCATCTGAGATTCTGGAGCGCCGGCCTGACGTCGCTACCAGCGAGCGCCGGATGGCATTCGAAAATGCGCAGGTCGGCATAGCCATGACTGCGTTTTATCCGCATATCACGCTGTCGGGAAGCGGCGGATGGGAGAGCCGCGACATTGCCACATTGATTAGTGCTCCCAGCGCTTTGTGGTCGCTGGGTGGCGATGTGCTGCAGCCGATCTTTAATGGCGGCCGCAATCGCGCCAACCTGGCGTCCAGCCGTGCGGCCTATGACGAATCGGTCGCGAATTATCGCGAGTCAGTGCTGGTTGCATTTCAGCAGGTGGAGGATGGGCTTTCCGGCCTGGCGCTGCTTAACCAGGCTGCGAAAACTCAGCAGGCAGCGGTCGCCGACTCGCGCCGCGCGCTCAACCTCGCCAATGACCGTTATGTCGGCGGCGTCACCACTTATCTTGATGTTATTACCGCACAATCCACGCTGCTGAGCAACGAACGCCTGGCAACGCAGCTGCTCGGTCAGCAAATGGTCACTTCGGTTTACCTGGTGAAGGCTCTGGGCGGTGCGTGGGACGCCTCAGAAATTCAGCGCGAACAGGTGAGGCCGGCGCTGATTCAGGCGGTACAGCAGTAACTCCATCGACCGCCTGCGACTCTGGCTGGCGCTGGTTCGTACTCAGGCTGGTTCGTACTCAGGCTCGTTCATAGGAGCAGTCGGGCTTCGAGCGGCGGTCGTATCGCGTCCGGCACAGAGCCAAGTAGGAAGTCCGTCAGCTCTCGGTAAGGTTCCGTTGCTCGGATCCCGCTGGGAGCTACGCTCTGCGCCGTTCCTGATTGCCGTAGCGCAAACGGATCTCGCGCTCCGCAATCAGCCAATCCGTGTTCTCGTCGCCGTTGACGTTCTCGTTGCCCGCAGTCGCTCTGCGCTGCAGGTAGAGTTCATAGGCGCGGCGGCGAATCTCTTCTTCGAGATTGACAGGGAGATTGACAGGGAGATCGACCACAACGAGGTTGGACGGCTTGCCATTCTTCGGAACTTCGGGCGCAACCTGCACAGCGGCAGGCTGAATCGAGGCTGCGGTTTTCTTGCTGCGACTGGTGGTAGAGCTTGTGGTTGTCTTGCGAGCCATGCGGTGCTCCTTACAGATACCCAATTCCAAGAATGGTCTTACGTAACGAATAAGCGACATTCGCGTACTCCAATTAGCCGCTATTCGACTATTTGCGAAGAACGATCTGTCTCACTATATCGCGAATGCCTGTGGAATTGTGCCGCAAGGCATAGAAAAATTCGTTCCGCCGTATAAGAAAAGTTACTCTTTTGGACAGGGCCAAGATTACGGTGCCGGAAAGCTGCAAAAGCACTCTGGTAACTTGTCGAAAACTTGCTGGTGCCCGCAGGATAGCTAAGGACAGCCCCAAGGGCACAACTATGTCATCGACTAGCAATCAAGGTTTTGCCGCTAAGGCCGCCAAGGCCAGCGTCAGCGACTTGGAGAGAATGGTTTCGGAATCTCCAAGTTCGGATCGAGTCTGTCTGAAACTGGCGCAGGCCCTGCATGTGCGCCGCAGCGAAGTGGCACTGCTCAGGTTAGAAGAGGGTAGTCTGCGATTTATCTTTCCACCGGAACTGCGATCCGCGGGCGTACTGCCGCTGACCGGATCGGCGGTGGCAGCCCGGACGGCAGCGACTCGCACTCCACTTCTGTCGAATGCCTTTACGCGCGTAAAACATGTCAGCCTGTTTGAAGCGGTCAAGCTGGGGGCCGGGGAAGAAGATCGAAGCCAAGAGCAAATGCCGATTCAGAAAATCATGTCCGTTCCCGTGGTGCGCTCCGGAGGAAATGTGATGGGAGTGGTACAAGTTTCGCGCAAAGGGCTGGATGCTTCGCTCGCGGGCACAGACTTCACCGGTGAAGACCTGAAACAACTGGAGCGGGCCGCGGAAATTCTGGCTCGTATGCCGTTCATGCAGGAAGGCGCGGAGATTTAAAATTTGTGATTGGTAATTTGTAATTGGTAATTGAAAATCAATTGGCCATGGTGTGAAATTACGATCACCAATCCCCGGTTGCCTCACACTGCCTGTCCGGCGCAAAATCCGGACGCCCATGCCCATTGGAAGTTGAAGCCGCCGAGTTGGCCGGTGACGTCGACCACTTCTCCGATGAAGAAAAGGCCGGGCACTTTCCGGGATTCCATGGTCTTGGCAGAAAGTTCGTTGGTATCGACGCCGCCCGCGGTGACTTCCGCTTTTCCGTAACCCTCGGTTGCTTCCGGCTTGACATCCCACGCATGCAGTCGATGTTCGGCGTCAGCCAGGGCGCGATCGGAGTTGCCGTCTAAAGGATAGGTTTCGAGCCAGCGATCCGCGAAGCGGCGAGGCAGGACTTCTCTCAGCAGCGATTTCCAACTCGACTGGTCGCGATTTCCCCGCCTGCGCAAATCGGCGGTGAGATTGCGGTCGGGCGCAAGGTCGAGATGAATGGGTTCAATGCCGTCCCAGTAAGAAGAGATCTGGAGAATAGCGGGCCCGCTGATGCCGTGATGAGTGAAGAGCATGTTTTCGCGGAACGCTTGTTTCGTGCTGCGCTTCGTGCTACGAGTGGAAGCAACCACTTCGGTGGAGACTCCCGCCAAATCGCACCAGCGCTTGCGGTCCCGTTCGCTAAAGGTGAGAGGGACGAGGGCGGCGCGTGGGGGCTCGATCTTCAGGCCGAATTGCCGGGCCAGATCGTAACCAAATGAGGTGGCGCCGATTTTCGCGATGGATAAGCCTCCGGTGGCGACCACCAGGCGGGGCGCGGCGAAACTGGCGTCCTCGGCTTGCACGGTGAACTGGTCATTCTTGTGCGGCTCGTTCTTCAGCAACTCGTTCTTCAGCAGCGCACTCACTTTCGTGTCGCACCGGATTTCAACTCCAGCGTCGCGGCATTCCTGCTCGAGCATTGCCGTGATGTCGCTCGCCGCTCGATCGCAGAATAACTGGCCGAGCTTCTTCTCGTGGTATGGAATGCGATGTTTTTCGACGAGGCGCACGAAGTCCGCCGGAGTGTAGCGGGCGAGCGCCGACTTGGCGAAGTGTCGATTGGACGAAAGAAAGTTCTCCGGGCCGGTGTGGAGGTTGGTGAAATTGCAGCGGCCGCCGCCGGAGATCAGGATTTTCTTGCCGATTCGATCCGCGCGTTCGAGCACCAAAACACTGCGGCCCAGCTTGCCGGCTTCAATGGCACACATCAGGCCAGCCGCGCCGGCTCCGAGAATGATGACGTCGCATTTCCGATTCACGCAGGAATGAGCTTAGCAGGGGCGGCGAGCCAGTGGCGCTAACGCGTTCACCCCGATGGAATGGGAGATTACGGCCTCTCACGCTTTAGGGATTGCCTATCCCTTTCACTTCGCTACCGGCACGTACTTGATTCCCAACTGATCAAACAGGAAGCTGAAGACATCAGCTCCCTGTTCGATACGTTCGTTGAGCGCGGTGCCGATGCCATGGCCGGTGTTCGACGAGGTGCGAAGCAAAATGGGATGGTTCGAGCCATTGGCGGCTTGCAATCGCGCCGTCATCTTGCGCGAGTTAAGCGGATTGACGCGGTGGTCATTTTCGCCCGTCAGAAAGAGAACTGCCGCATAGGTGGTGCCGTCTTTTACATGGTGATAGGGGGAGTAGGCATAAAGCGCCTCGAACTGGTCCCGATTTTTCACGGTGCCAAACTCCGTCGTATTGAATGCGCCGTTTGGGTCGAGTTCAACGCGCAGCATGTCGTAGATTCCGACATGGGAGACGACCGCGCGAAACAGGTCGGGACGTTGGGTGAACGCTGCGCCCATCAAAAGGCCGCCGTTGCTGCCGCCGAGGATGGCGAGATGACTGGGCGAGGTGTATTTCTGGTCGATGAGGTATTGAGCGCAGGCGATGAAATCGTCGAAGACGTTCTGCTTGTGGGTGAGGTTGCCGGCTTTGTGCCATTCCTGGCCGTATTCGCCGCCGCCACGAAGGTTGGTGAACGCGTAAACGCCGCCCTGGTCAAGCCAGATGCGTGCGTTCGATCCCGCGAGGAACGGCTTCTGGCTGGCGCCGTAGCCGCCGTAGCCGTAGAGCAGCGTGGGATTGCTGCCGTCAAGCTTCGTGCCTTTGCGGCGGATGATGTTGAGCGGCACGCGCGTGCCGTCTTTGGAAACGGCGAATTCGCGCACGACTTCGGCGTCGTCGAAGTTGTAGGGGGAAACCTGGGAGATAGCGGTGCGGATGGATTTTCCGCTGGCAGCGTCAAAACGATACCAGGCGGCGGGATGGAGATAGGTGGCGGCGTGGAACAGCACATTGCCGTCGCCGATGGACACCACAGCATCGACGGCCGAGATCGGCGGCAGTGATGGAGCCGGTAGCGGGTGGCCCTGAGGATCAAAGACGCGTACGCGAGAGGGACCGCCGATGATGTCGGTTACGTAAAGGCGTCCGGGAACCGGCAGGAAGCCTTCGATGGAGGCGTGTGCGTTCTCGTCGAGGCCAGCGCCGGAGCTTTGGGGAACGATGACCTGGGCTTGCGCCAGATCCGCTTTGGCAAGATCGCGGGGGGAAAGGGGCATACGCAAAATCTGGCCACGTGGAGAGTTCTTGTAGGAGAGCAGGTCGAGACTGTCATCGGGCGCCACTTTGACGGAGACAACTTCGTCTTCGAAATGGGTGAGCTGGGTCCAGTGTCCGGCTGCGTCCATGAGATAGTGAGCAAACTGGCCGCCGTCACCGTTCCCCACGGTTGCGATCAGCCAGCGGCCGTCGTCGCTGGTGCGCAAATGAATTTCAGCGATACGCGGGAAATCCTTGCCGATGACGTAGGTGTCCTGGCGGGGGTCGGCGCCGAGTTTATGAAAGTAAACTTGCTGATAGAAATTGGCGTCTTCCGGTGGCCGCTCGTTGCCTTGTGGATAGCGCGTGTAATAAAAGCCGGAGCTATCGGCTTTCCAGTCGAGGCTGCCTCCGGCAGTTGCGAAGTTGACGCGCGGCACGCGATCTGGAAGTTCCTTCCCGGTGGCGACTTCGAAGACGTGGGCTGCACTGTCTTCCGAGCCGTTTTCGGAGAGCGCGACGGCGACGAGCTTGCCGTCGAGGGAAGGAACGTAAAAATCCACGGCCAGCGACCATTTTGCGCTGGCCGCGTTGGGATCGAAGACGACTTTCTCGCTGGCGGGATCTGCCGCCGAACCTAGAGCAACGAGCAGGGGCTGCTGCTTGGGCGGCTGGCTTTTCATAGCGAACAGAGTTCCGCCTCGGAATTGCAGGGAGAAGTAGCTGACCGAACCGGCGCCGATAAGCTGCTGGAAACGCTGTTTAATGGCGGCGCGGTCCTGCAGATTGTCCAGATACCCGCGAGCGTGGACGTTCTGGGCGGCGCTCCACTGTTTGACTTCGGGATCGTTCCAGTTCTCCAGCCAGCGGTAGTCGTCGGTTACGGTTACGCCGTGATATTCGTCGGTGACCGGACGCTTGGGGGTGTTGGGCGGCGCGGGGTTGGATGGCATCTGTGCGAGAGCGGTCAAGGTCAACATGAAGATCGCCAGGGAAATACATGCAGAGCTTTTCATCGAAGCGTGCTCCTTCCGGGCATGGGACCGTGAGAGTACTCTGCGCCGGTTTGATTTTGCATAGTAACCCAATTTGAAGATTGGTGGAGCTAGTCGGGCTCGAACCGACGACCTCATCGTTGCGAACGATGCGCTCTCCCAGCTGAGCTATAGCCCCATTTGGCGGCGAGTTTACTTTTTTGATTTTAGCAGCCGTCACTCCATTTCGCCTATCCACAGGTGATTTTGCAACTGTGTCCGCCGCGCGCGCAGTGGAACACTCAAAGCATGGACCATCGGGAGACTGAGCACTCGCAGCGGTGTGTACCTGAAATCGGAGACTATAATTTAGTGGTGAGTTCTTTAAAGGTAAAGCAAGTGGCGTCCGCGGACTTCCCGACGCGCTGGGGGCACTTCCTGATTCATGGGTTTGCCACCAGGGCGTCAGCATCGGGCGACGACACCAGGACCGAAGAGGCGGTGGCGCTGGTGATGGGCGAGGTGCACTCGGGGTCGCCGCTGGTGCGCATCCACTCGCAGTGTCTGACCGGCGACGTGTTTGGTTCGCTGCGCTGCGATTGCCGCCAGCAGCTCGAAATGGCGCTCTCGATGATCGCCCAACTGGGGGCGGGCGTCCTTATCTATGAGCAGCAGGAGGGCCGCGGCATTGGGCTAATGGCGAAACTACAGGCCTATGCGCTCCAGGACAGCGGATTTGACACGGTGGAAGCGAACGAGCGCCTTGGTTTTAAGGCCGACCAGCGCGAGTTCCAAATGCCGGTCGCGATCCTGAAGGCGTTGGACATCAAGCGGGTGCGCTTGCTGTCGAATAATCCCGATAAAGTCGCTGCGCTCGAAAACGCCGGTATACAAGTGACCGAGCGCGTGCCGTGCGAAGTCCCGCCCACGGAACACACCGAAGAATATTTGAGGACGAAGCAAGAGAAGCTTGGGCATCTGTTCAGCAGTCGCCGAGTTCAGCATTAGTGCCACGACCGCGTGATTGTTACTGCTGTCGATCCAAGCATCCTGATGGAGAGCCGGGCGTCCCCTCCCGGCTGGACGGGCGAGACGCCCGTCCCTCCACTATATGACTGATCTCGCAGTCACGGTAAAGGATCAGAATTACAGCGCACGCAGCACCTGTTTTAGTTCATCCTGGTTCTTCACCGGGAGATCGCGCATTGCGGCTCGCGCCAGCGCCACATAAACCTCGCGCGCTCCGGGATGCTTCTTCAGCACCGCCAGGTGTTTCGCCACCGTCTCCGCGTCTCCACGAACCAGCGGGCCACTGAATGAGTGCGCCGGACCGAGGCGCGAGTAGTTGGCCAAAGTCTGGCGGATGATAGGCAGACTCTTGTGCGCGCATCCTGCCGCGTTAGTCCGGCGGCGCGGGCGGCTTCTTCGAGTGTCACCAGGAACGCTAGCAGCAGCGGCGAAGTCATCGTGGCCCACGCGTGGTATGCGGCTTTGCGCGCCGCGGGCAATGAAAAGCTCTCGCCTCCCAGCGCGCGGACGATCCGCCTGGCAACGCGCGTAGCCTCGTCATCGCCTTCGATGGCAAAAGGCACACCTGTCATGGAAGGATGCTCTGAAGGATGCGCGCCGGCAACGAAGGTCATCAGCGGATGCACCGACGCGACCGCGGCGCCTGCTTTGCGCAGAGGATCCAGTTCGCGGCTGGAGAGCGCTCCGCTGGAGTGCAGGGCGAAACGGGCTATAACTTTCTGCTGAAGCAGCGCGTGAGCAACCAGGTGATCCGACAAAACCGAAGCCGCGCCGCGAATCTCACGATCTGGAACGCAGAGCCACAGCAAGATGGCGTCCAGCGCGGCGGAATGTGCGGTGACGGTTTGAGCGCCCACCTTCGCGGCCAGCGCGCGAGCGCGCTGGCGCGATCGCGGCAAGTCGCGCGCTATGATCTCGGTAATTGGGAAACCGGCGTTGTGCAGCGCTACGGCCAGAAAAGTCGCCAGGCTCCCGGCCCCGACGATGGCTATGGAGGGCTTTCCGGTCATCGTTTTCCTGGTCATCTTTGTTCTTCCGGTCATCTTTTCGGTAATGGGTTTTCGGCTCACCGGCGCAGCATACCTTAATATTGTTGTCATGGCGAAATCAGCAGGAACGAAATTAAAGCAAGGGCGCGTCCTCTCTTCCCGCATCCGTTTCCAGGGCCCGGTGTTCAGCGTCACCACTGATGAAGTGGAAGAGCCGGGAGGCGTGCGCGCCCGCCGCGATGTCATACGGCATTGCGGCTCCATCGTTGTTCTGGCCGTCGATGATCCGGTCGTCGATGATCTGGCCCTCGATAACTCGGCGAAGGCGCCCCGCAAAGCCGAGCCGCGCATCCTGCTCGAGCGCCAGTATCGCCACGCCGCGCAGTCCATGATGTGGGAGCTGCCCGCCGGACGCATTGACGATGGCGAAACGTCGCTCACCGCCGCCAAGCGCGAGTTATTTGAAGAAACCGGCTACAGCGCTCGCCAGTGGAAGAGAATCCTGCATTTTTACGTGAGCCCCGGTTTCCTCGACGAAACCATGACCATCTACCTGGCCCGCGGTCTCCGGGCTGGCGAAGCCCAGCCCGAGCCGGACGAGAAGATCGCAATCAGGTTTTTCGCTTTATCGGAGGCGAAACGGATGGCGCTCAATGGACGCATCCGCGACGCCAAGACTATCTCGGGGATCTTGTGGCTGGCTCAGACGGCGCGACCAGCGCGCTAGAGGGCCGGCCTGCGAAGAAGCTAATTGGAGGCGCAAGAAGCCGACCCCAGTCGCTGAAGCGCGAGCATTTCCGCGGTCATAACGGCACGGCGGAATGTGGTGCCAATACCGCCCTTTGATGCGAGGCCGAGCTGCGCTCGGCTTGGGCCCTACACGAGCGGCCCTTGCCCACGAACACGGATGTGTGACGCTGAGCCTTGACAGCACTCCCGGTGAGCAGCACAATTCCTACACATTTTTTTGCGGGCCCTGAAATCGCGCCTTTTCGGGGAAATCCGCAAGAAAGAGGGGCGCACGTGGAACGTTTCAAAGGCACCGTCAAGTGGTTCAACAACGCCAAGGGATACGGCTTCCTCGGCCGAGACGATGGACCGGATGTATTCATTCACTACAGCTCAATCACCACCGAAGGGTACAAGAGCCTGCAGGAGGGCGACAAGGTGGAGTTTGAGATCGTCCAGGGACAGAAAGGGCCGCAAGCGGCCAATGTGACCAAGGTCCCCTGAGGTCGCATTACTCAGGCCGGTCTTGCGGATCAAGCTGTATGTGCGCTCGACGCGCGGGCTGGCTGTGTCCTCCGGTCCCTGCTAACTTTCTTCTGCGACCATTCATCGGCGTTACAATCATTCTGGTTACAACCATCGTCCTAGGCCGAAACCCGACAGCTTTGGATGGACAACAAAGCCATCGCCGGAATTCTCTACGAGACTGCCGATCTGCTGGAGATCGACGGGCAGGACTCGTTTCGGGTGCGCTCTTATCGCAACGCCGCGCAGGCCATTGAAGCGCTGCCGCAACAGGTGGCCGACCTAATCCAGGAGCCGAAGAAGCTTCTCGAAATACAGGGCATTGGCAAGGGCATGCTGGCGAATCTGCAGATGCTTTTCAAAGATGGCCGCATCGAAGCGCACGCCGAACTCCTGAAAAAATACCGCCCCTCGATGCTCGAACTGCTCAAGATTCAGGGTCTGGGGCCGAAGACGATTGCCTTGATCTGGAGCGCCTACCAGGTCAGCGACCTCGAGGGCGTAGAGAAGTTGGCGCGCGAGGGCAAGATCCGCACGCTGCCTCGCATGGGTGAAAAACATGAAGTAAAGCTGCTTAAGGCGATTGAAGACTATCGCCGCATCGCCGGACGATTCCTGCTCGACACCGCAGAAGAGCTGGCGGAAAAACTGGTGGAGCATCTGCTAGCTGCTGCAGGCGTCGAAAAAGTTACGCCCGCCGGATCGCTGCGCCGCGGACGCGAAACCGTAGGCGACCTCGACATCCTGGTCACGGGCAACGCCTGCATAGAGGCAGAACCGCGGCAGAAGATCATCGAACATCTACTCCGCTTCCCTGGGCTGATGGACGTGATCGCGCAAGGAGAAAACAAGGTCAGCTTCCGGCACCGCAACGGCATGCAGGTAGACGTGCGCCTGCTGCCTCCCGAATCCTTCGGAGCGGCCATGCAATATTTCACCGGCTCCAAGGCGCACAACGTGGCCTTGCGCCAGCGCGCGCTCAAGATGGGCTTCACGCTCAACGAATATAGCCTCGCTAAAGTCGAAGACGCGAAGCCGGTCGCGCGCAAGACCGAAGAAGAAATCTACGCCAAGCTCAAGCTCGACTTCATTCCTCCCGAATTGCGCGAGAATCTTGGAGAGATCGAAGCCGCCGCCGGACACACGCTGCCCGTGCTGATCGAACTATCCGACATCCGCGGAGACGTGCATATGCACACCGTCGAAACCGACGGACGCAACACCATTGAAGAGATGGCGGAGGCGGCACGGGAACGCGGCTACGAGTACATGGCGATCACCGACCACTCGAAAAATCTTGCTTTCGCCAACGGCCTCACCGACGAACGCGCACTGGCGCACATCGAAAGGATTCGCGCGGTCGAAAAGAAGATGAAGGGCATCAGGATTTTCGCGGGAATCGAAGTGGACATTCTGGGCGATGGCGCGCTCGATCTCTCCGACTCGGTGCTCGAGCAAATGGACATCGTCATCGCCAGCGTGCATTCGCAGTTCAACCAGGATCGCGCCGCCATGACCGACCGGCTGCTGAAGGCAATTGCCAATCCCAATACCTCGCTGATCGGGCATCCCACCGGACGCCTGCTGCTGCGCCGCGAGGCCTACCAGTTCGATCTTGACGCCGTGCTCAAAGCGGCGGCCAAACACAAAGTAGGGATGGAACTGAACTCCTACCCCGACCGGCTCGACCTTAGCGACGTTCATCTGCGCCTGGCGAAAGAGCATGGCGTGAAAATTGTCATCAACACCGATTCCCACCACACCTCGCACATGGAGAAAATGCGCTACGGAATTCTGCAGGCGCGGCGGGCCTGGCTCAAGAAGGAAGATGTGCTGAATACCTTGCCTGTGGCGGAGTTTACCCGGGCCCTGAAGCGTGGTCGGTAAGCGGCCGGGGCAAGAAAGGGAAACAAATTACCCACAATAGATGGTCGCTTGCCCAAGAGATTTCAGTGCCGCTTCCTACCGACTGTAAACATCCATTAAAATCAAACAGTTAGACTGGGATACTGGAGCCGTGTTGGACTTCGGTTTGCTGGATCAGGGTCGCGGGAGGGGTGTGCATCTTGGACGAGCGGCAACAACCTTTGGTGAGCGTCATCATTCCTGCGTATCAGGCTGCGGAACGTATCCGGGAAACGCTGGATTCCGTGTTCGCGCAGACGTATCCGAACTTTGAGGTCTTGCTGGTGAATGACGGCTCGCCAGACACGGAGGCGCTGGAACAGGCGATCCGGAGCTACGGCGATAGGCTGATCTACATCCGGCAGGAAAACCGGGGACCATCGGGGGCGCGCAACACGGCGATCCGCACGGCGCGAGGCAAGTACATCGCCTGCCTCGATAGCGACGACATCTATTTGCCCGAGCATCTCTCCCGTCTGGTTCCGCTGCTTGAGGAACAGGCGCTGGATCTGGTTTATTGCGATTCCTACTTTATGAAGGATGGAGTGCATGTCGGCCGGTCTTCTGTGGGCCGGTCTTTTGTAGGCCGGTCCTTCGAGCGGCAACCGCAGAGTCCACCGGTGACGTTCGAGAAGCTGCTGACGGAAGAATGCGCGGTGACGACTTCGGCCGTGGTGGCCTCGCGGCAGGCAATGATCGACGCCGGACTGTTCGACGAACG
>CABECO010000554.1_pt1 | contig 11784 bp, 9 predicted proteins | sample 3422431 | NCBI WGS metagenome assembly CABECO01 (sample SAMEA5534327, study PRJEB31848) | metagenome | biome: tundra; feature: field; material: soil | place: USA | collected 2013-05 | depth 0.15 m
CGCATATCGATACGGTGTTTCCGGCGGCAACGCCGTTGAACATCCGGCAGCAAGCCAGCCGCTTGTATGGCCCGGGTGTCTCCGACAACGGCGCGGGCATTGCGGCGATGCTGGCCGTGGCCAGTGTATGCGGCAGCGCGCGCATCTCGCATGCGCTGCCCTTTGTGTTCATCGGGAACGTCGGGGAAGAAGGCGAAGGCGATCTGCGCGGCATGCGGCACGTTTTCGCGACGCCGCGCTGGCGAGACGCGATTGCCTACAGCGTGGTTGTCGATGGCGCCGGATCGGACACCGTGGTGGCCGAGGCCTTGGGCAGCCGCCGTTTTGAGGTGATCGTGCGCGGCCCGGGCGGTCACTCCTGGAGCGACTTCGGCGCGCCCAATCCGATTATTGCGCTCTCCCGTGCGATCGAGGTCTTTCGTCAAACGCCCGTGCTGGCCGCGCCGAAGACCACGTTTAATGTCGGCACGATTCGGGGCGGGACTTCCGTGAATTCGATTCCGGAATCCGCCAGCATGCGGGTCGATCTGCGCTCCACGTCAATGGCTGAAATTGACCGGCTGGAGCGAGCGCTGCGCCTCGCACTGGAGCAGGCGGTCGCATTGGAAAATCGGGACGCTGCTCAGCACGGTGCTCGCCGCCTGGCGGTGGTGCAGAGCGAAGTGCTCGAGATCGGGAATCGTCCGGCGGGCGAACTGGCCTCGGGTGCGCGGCTGCTGAAGGTGATCCGCGCCGTGGATGCGCAGTTGGGCAATACGGCGCAGGTGCAGCGGGCGTCGACGGACGCCAACATTCCGCTTTCGCTGGGCCGCGAGGCCATCGCCATCGGGGGCGGCGGTTCCGGAGGCGGAGCGCACACGTTGCAAGAATGGTACGACTGCCATGGACGAGACCTCGGTCTGAGGCGCATTCTGCTTACAATGCTGACCCTGTCGGGAGTAGGAGAATGATGACGCGAATCGCTCCGATTCTGCTGTTGGTAGTGGCCTCGGGCGTGTCGGCACAGCGCATGCCTCAAAAGCCAAAAGCGGACCTGATCTTTACTCATGGCAACATCTATACCGGGGTGGTCGATGCGGCGTCTTCGTTAGGAGCGGGCAAGCGCTCCGAGGCGCTGGCAGTGGTTGGCGAGCGGATCCTCGCCGTGGGGACGCGCGACGAGATCATGAAGCTGAAAGGACCAGAGACCAAGATCGTGGATCTGGATAGTCACTTCGTCATGCCCGGCTTCAATGACGCCCACATGCACCTGGCCACCGCCGGCCTGGAGAAGATGAACGTGAACCTGGTCGGCGTCAAGACACTCGATGAGTTCCGCGAACGCGTCCGCGCCCAGGTCGAAAAAGCGGCGCCGGGAGAGTGGATCGTGGGTGGCGGCTGGGACGAGACTCTCTGGCCGGTCAAAGTTTTGCCCACGCGCTGGGATTTGGATGAGGTGAGCCAGAGCCATCCGGTTTTTCTGATGCGGGTGGATGAGCATATGGCAGTGGCGAACACGCGCGCCTTGCAGCTGGCCAGCGTCACCGTCGCCAGTCGCGATCCGGAGCGGGGAAAGATCGATCGCGATGACGCGGGCACGCCCAACGGCATTCTGCGCGAGAAAGCGCATTTATTGGTGCAGGCAGTGATTCCCAAGCCGACGCACGAGAAGCGCCGGCAAGCCATCGAAAGTGCCCTTGCGGATCTGGCGAGCCACGGCATCACTTCCGCGCAGGATTATTCGCAGTGGGAAGATTTCCAGGTTTACGAGGAACTCGAGCACGACGGAAAACTGACGGCGAGGATTTCAGAGTGGCTGGATTTCGACGAATCGATTGCAGATCTCAACAGCAAGCGCAGCTCGCATCCCGCGTCCGACACCATGCTCCACACCGGAATGCTGAAGGCCTTTCTGGATGGTTCGCTGGGCTCGAAGACGGCGGCGTTGCTTGAGCCCTACAGCGACGATCCGAAGAACGACAGTCCGAAGAACAGTGGCCTGCCGCAATACGAAGCGGCCAAGTTGAACGCGATGACGAAGGAACGGATGCTGGCGGGATATCAGATCGGCTTCCACGCCATCGGCGACAAAGCGGTGCAGTTGGCGCTCGACGTGTTCGCCGAGGCGGAGAAGGCGGCAAAAGAAGGCAAGGTGAAAGCAGCCGACGGCAATGCCAGCGGCAATAACAGCGACTACCGGCTTCGCATCGAGCACGCACAGGTCACCACGCCGCAGCAGATTCTGCGTTTCAAGGATCTGAAGGTGATTGCCTCCATGCAGCCGAGCCACTTGCTCACGGATATGAACTGGGCCGAGTCGTATCTGGGCCCGAAGCGCGCCGAGCATTCCTACGCCTGTGCCGACTTCCTTCGCCACGGGGTGGTGCTGGCCTTTGGTACGGATTATCCGGTCGAACCGGTGACGCCGTTTCGCGGTCTCTACGCGGCGCTTACCCGTATGAGCGAAGACGGCAAGAAGAGTTATTATCCCGCGGAGAAACTGAATATCGAGCAGGCGATCGCCGCCTACACGACGGGCGCGGCTTTTGCCGAGTTCGCCGAAAAGCAGAAAGGCAAGCTGGAGCCGGGCATGTTGGCCGACTTTGTCGTTCTTGATCGGGACATTACGGCAGTCCCACCGCCAAGAATCCTGGAAACGAAAGTTCTGCGTACGGTGGTCGGCGGCAAGACCGTGTACGAGGCGAAGTAGGATCGGGTCATCGGATGATCGGACAGCGACCATGGCGATTGTCCCGGCTTTGGCCTTCCTTCCTGCCGTGATGTTCCTGATCGTCTTTCCCCAGGTGACGCGCGGGCGGGCGATGTTGTGTAGGGACGAAGACCCGCCGCCACAACGCCCTTCCCTTGGCTCCTGCGTTCGTGGTTAACGCGAACTGCATTTTCTGCGTCTAAGTGATTTGGCGGCCTTCGACCGATCCCTGCCTGGGGCGAAGGTATAATGAAAAATCGGCAGTCTCAGTTGGCCGTCTTATTTGGCAGTCTTAGGAGGTAAGAAATGGATTCGCGCGAAAGCGCTTTTTGGGTGCGTCTCAAAGCCAACCGTTGGGCGTACATGTTTACGATTCTGGCGACGCTGGCGGTGGGAATTCTGATTGGCACGATTGTCTCCTACGGAGTGAAAGGCAAGGAGGGACAGAAGTCGTCGGATGCGGCCCCGCTGACCATTCCCGCTCCGCAACAGCTCTCGACCGCATTCTCCCAGATTTCCAAACAGCTGGAGCCGAGCGTGGTGAACATCAATACCGAGTCGACCATTAAGAACCCTCACCGCCGGCATCCCGTGCGCCCCGATCGCGACCAGCAAGATGAGGGCAACGGTGAGGAAGACTCCCCGTTCCAGGATTTCTTTGATAAGTTCTTCGGCGGTCAGGGCGGTCAGGGCGGCCAGGGCCCGGAGTCGGGCACCATCCGCCAACGCTCGCTCGGTTCCGGCGTGATTGTGGATGCGAAGGGCTACATCGTTACCAACCGGCACGTGGTCGAAAAGGCAGATCGCATTCGTGTCAAGTTGCAGGATGAAAACCCGGCTTCTCCTGGCCATGATGCCAAGCTGATCGGCATGGACCAGGAGACCGACCTGGCGGTGATCAAGATTGATGTCGATCATCCACTCCCGGCCGCGAAACTGGGCAACTCCGACGGCATGGAAGTTGGCGACTGGGTGCTTGCCATCGGCAGTCCCTTCGGACTGCAGGAAACTGTAACTGCGGGCATCGTATCGGCCAAGGGGCGCAACATTGTTCCTAACCGGCAGTTCCAGTCTTTTATTCAAACGGACGCCGCCATCAACCCGGGCAATTCCGGTGGGCCGCTGGTGAATATGGCGGGTGAAGTCATCGGCATCAATACTGCCATCCTCACGGAGACGAGTTCGTACGCGGGCGTGGGATTTGCCATGCCTTCGAACACGGTGGCGCAGGTCTACAACCAGTTGATCGGTCCGGGACACCGGGTTTCGCGCGGTTCCATTGGGATTGAGTTTTCAGCCCAACCGAACCCGGCCATCGCCCGCATTTACGGATCGGGCGTGACCGTGTCAAACGTGGTATCCGGCAGCCCGGCCGACGAGGCGGGCCTGAAGATCGGCGACACGATCACCTCCGTGGATGGCAAGGAAGTGAAGAGCGGCGACGATCTGGTGGCTGACATCGCTTCCCGCAAGCCAGGCACGAAGGCCAAGCTGGCGTTTGTGCGCAACGGCAAGAAGCAAGACACGACGGTGACCATCGCCGATCGCTCGAAACTGTTCGCTTCCCGTCTGGGCGAAGAGGACGAAAGCCTGGGCGAGGAAGCACCCAAGGCGAGCAAGTTTGGGGTCACGGTTCGCAACATTACTCCCGATCTGGCCGATCGCCTGAGCATTCCCGCAGGCAAGGGCGTGGTGGTGCAGGACGTGAAGCAGGGATCGTTTGCCGAAGATCTCGGCCTGAATCGCGGCGACGTAATCCTCGAAGTGAACAAGCAGCCCGTGAACAATCCGGACGACTTTATCAAGCTCGAGTCGTCGCTAAAGAGCGGGCAGGACGTCGTGTTCCTGGTGCGTCCGCGAGGCGCAAGGGCTCAGGATGGAACGATTTTCCTGGCAGGCACACTTCCGTAACCGATAAGTGCTCCGGCGAGACTGGCACTCCTTCCCCGTTTAGGGGACCATAAAGGGTAGGCCGGTCTCGCCGGTTTTTTGTTGGAAGGCAGTCGTCGGTCGTTGGTCGTCGGTCGTTCGCGGGTTCAAACGAACGACGCGTCCCGAACGACCAACGACTGACGACCAACGACTGATTTCTGATGGTCGAGCTGCGATTGCTCTAGGCCTTTAAACATGCACCGTTCCGATCAAATTCGGCGTTGGCGACCGGTGGGGCTTTGCGGCCTGCTGCTCTGCCTCGCCGTGCATGGGGTCGCAAGCGCAGCGGCGCAGACGTCGACTCCGCCAAAGAAACCGGCGCACGCTTCCGCGGCGCCTACCTCGAAAGCAAAGCGTCACACCAGCGGGCACGCGACCAGCAAGCGCACCTCAGCTCACACCTCAGCTCACACATCAGCTCGCAGTTCGTCTCGCACCTCGTCTCACACCTCGTCTCGCACCTCTGCCCGCACCTCGGCGCAGAAGAGCAACTCCCACGGCAAGAAGGGCTCCAAGCAGGCCGCGAAGAAACGCGGCCAGCAGGCGATTGACTCCGATCGCGCCCGGGAAATTCAGGAAGCGCTCATCCGCGAGCGCTACATGGAAGGCGAGCCTACAGGATCGTGGGATGACGCCACGCAGGCCGCGATGCAACGCTATCAGGCGGACCAGGGATGGCAATCGAAGACGACTCCAGATGCCCGCGCGCTGATCAAACTCGGATTAGGCCCGAGCCACGATCACCTGCTCAATCCGGAAAGCGCAATGACCGCGACAACGTCCGCCGCGCCCGCGGCGGACGATCCCAAGGCCGGAACTAAACAGACGCCGGCGGCAGATAACCTTCCCAAGCAGTAGTCCGGTGTTTGGGGGCAATCCAGTTTCCGTCGGAGCACAGGGCGAGTCTTCACTTCCGGTATTCCAAGCCAAGGTCGCCATCGTACTGTCGGATAACCCCGTAGCACTCGCAGGCGCAGTCTTTAAGTTTCTTGCGGTTCACGATCTCCACTGCGCCACGGGTGTACTCGATGACCTTCCTCTTCTGCAAAACACCAGCGGCCAAGCTCACGCTCGGCCTATCTGTCCCTAGCATGGTGGCGAGAAAATCATGGGTGATGGGCAGCGACCTTGAATCCACTCTATCCTGAGTCATTAGCAACCACCGCGCAAGGCGCTGCTCAATATCGTGCAGCCGATTACACGCCGCTGTTTGTGAAACCTGGATACCCCGAATTGCGGCATAGCGGCTCAACATCAATTGCAGGTGCGGAGCGGATTCCAAAGTGTTTTGCAAAGCTCCGACCTCGACCCGAAACCCATCCCCCGTGATTTGTACCACCGCTTGCAGCGGGCTCCTGATCAGGCCAACCGCCGCCAGTGTTCCTGTAAAGCCCTCATTTCCAACTATGCCAGCTTCGGCGGTTTTTCCATCTTTCATTACGACCACAAGAGAAATCAAACCTCGATTCAGGAAATACGCAAACTCCAGCTTTCCACCCACCTCGTGAAGGACTAGATGGTTGGGCAAGCTGACGTATTCGAGATGAGGACGAAGTGAGCTGTAGTCGCTATCGGAGATCAATAGAAGTATTTTGTTGCTGACTTGCTTCCCTGCGGTATTCGTCCGCTCGCTAATCTGGGAATGAACTCGCCCGTCATGGGGCGCGAAACAGGAAGTCTGGTCGGGCATCGTGACCCCCCCTCTCGAAGACGTACCAACACTATGCTGGATACGGCCCTGATGCTGAGCAATACTGACCGCTTCAAGACGCACCAACGCAACCCACACTTAAAGCGATTCCGCTCAGTTCAAAACGAGGACCCCGAAATCAGACGTTGGCGCGAACAAGACTTTCCGCGTATGTAGGATGTCCGACAGACCATCCAAATTGGCGCATGTAAACTCCGCCCATCTTTTTATGCATCGTCCACCACGCCCAGATTGGGGAAGGTTCTCTGTTGCAATCGAGCAGTACGCCGCTTGCGGAAGGAGGCGTTGATGGCGAACCAGAACGTTTCCTCTCTTGAGAGCAAGCGGGTATTCGTTGGGGCGCAAAGACAGAGGCGGCCATGAGCCGGAAGCTGGTATGGATTGAGCAACCGCGTTTTCGGGGATTCGGTTGCTCCGAATGTGGCTGGCGGTTCCAACCTTCTGGTGCGCCCACCGGCGCATCTTTCGATGAAATGATGCACAACTTCGAGTTACAGCGCGACAAAGAGTTTACATCCCATGTTTGCGCCGATCACCCAAGATCCCAGAGCGCGCGGAGCAAGAACACTGAATAATTAAAAATGCCAAGATTGGTAGAAGAGTTTACACCAATCATCGACGAACGCTGGCTTGCAGTCCGATTTTTCCTAATCCAGCACCGGCGGCGGGCAGTAAGGGATCGGCATCCCCTTAACAATCGCCCCCGGGTTACCCTCGACCAGCGCTTCGGCATACTCGGCTCCCACGATTTTTTCTGCCACCACGCGAGCCGCGGAAAGATTCGGGATGCGGCGCTTTGTGTCGTGCGCATCGGAGGCGAGGATATGCACGGCAGAGCGGTCGAGCAGCCAGCGGGCGATGACTTCAGGCCGTTCTCCCCAGAGCCCCGTCAGCGCCGAAGCCGTGACCTGCATCAGGCATCCCTGTTCCGCCCATTCCAGAATGCGCTGTGGCGTTTGCTGCAGGATCGGGTTCCGTTCGGGATGGGTCAGGATCGGCGTAAGGCCGCGATCTGCCAGGCGGGTGAAACACTCGGAAAGCCGGGTCGGAACACTGAAGTTGCTGAGTTCGATCAGCAGATAGTTGGTCTCGCCAATCGTGTAGGTGTGCGGCTGCGCCAGGACGCGTTCCAGATTTTCGAATGAAAGATGAAAATCGCAGCCTAGACTGAATTGCAATTGCAGCGCGGGACCGACCTTCTCCCGCAACTCGTCGAGAAGCCCGGAGAGGTATGCGCGATCGTAGGCGTAACGATCGTTGGCGTGCGGCGTGGCGACGGTGTGGGTAATGCCGTCGGCTGCCGCCATGCGGCACATTTCGACGGCCGCATCCCAGGACTTGGGGCCGTCGTCGACCTCGGGCAGAATGTGGCAGTGGATGTCGATCACGACGCAATCGATTAGAACACATCTCGAATTGATCGGGTCATCGGGTGATCGGCCATCGGGTGATCGAAAAGCAGAGCCCTCGGGTTTCGATGTTCCGATGACCCGATCACCCGATGCAGTTGCGCTACTCCCGCCTTATCGTGCACGATAGTGAACACGACCTTGTCGTTCATCTTGGATATTGAGGAGCTGGTTCGCAAATGAGCTTTCTAAGGGCGGCGCGTGCCGCACGGGCAGGTCAAAGTAATGGCCTCCGCATTCTGGTCGCCATGTTCGTCGTCCTGGCCGGATTTTCCCTTTCCTGCGGCAAAAGCAACCAGAGTACGTCGACATCTAACCACGATGCCTACGTGACCTTGCCAGCGTGGGGCTCCGTGCTTCTGCTGCACATCGACGGCGCAACCGGGCAAATCATCACGGGAGCGCAGACGCCGCAACAGCAGGACTTCACGCCCGCCGGCCTGGCATTCCTCCCGTCGAAAAATATTCTGTACGCGATCAATTCCTTCGACGACACGATCTCGATTTTCAACGTCGCCAGCGACGGGACTTTGACGCTCGGCAGCACTCCGATTGCGGTCGGTGCCAGTCCGAATGCGGTGGTCATCGACCCCTCCGGCAAGTACTTGTTAGTGACAAATAATTTTTCTAGCGGTGGCGGCTATAACGGTGGCGACGTTTCCGTTTTCTCAATCGATGCCAGCACCGGCGCTTTGTCCCCGGTCGGATCGCCCGTCCCCGCGAATACGAACCCAACTAATATTCTGTTCACGCATTCCGGCAAGTTTGTTTATGTATCCAACCCGGAGATCGGGATGGTCACCGGCTTTGCGTTTGCGAACGGCGTGCTCAGTCTGGTCCCTGAGACTCCAGTCTCTTCGGGACAGGGAGGCGGAGCCCTCGGCCTGGCAGTGGATGGGAGTGATCAGTTCCTCTATGTTACGAACCCTTCGGCCACCAACCCTCCGCCAAATCAGGCCACCATCGGCAACATTTCCGGGTTCAACATCGATCGCACCAGCGGTGCACTGACCCCGATACTCGGCTCGCCGTTTACCTCCACGGTGGGCGGCCAGGGCCCCACAACGATCACCATCGATCCTACCGGCAGGTTGGTTTACGCGGTGACCCCGGGATCGAGCCTCTCCGTCTGGTGTTTCGAGATCACTTCTACGAACGGACAACTTGTGGCCGTGACGGACTCGCCGTTCAGTGTGGCTGCAGGCGGACTGTTCGCCCTCTTCGACCCCAGCGGCCGCTTTTTCTATATCGGCAGTGCAATCGGGATTGAGGCTTATACCTACAATCCATCGACCGGCGCTCTCACGCCTATCTCTTGTCCCTCTTCCACTCAGTGCTCGCCTTTTTCCACCTTAACGGCACCCGGCAAGATGGTGTTTGCAGAGTAGAAGCCAACGATAGACTTGGGATTAAGGCTTTGTAATGTGTGATTTACGGGGTAGCACTTTGGTGGAGCGAGTTTAGCACCCGCGTGCCATTTTCAGATTCGCCGCTTAGTCTTAAATTCCCAATTGAGCAGTTCTGGGGGAGGGCTGCCCGGGCGTCCTGGATTCGCAAGAATCCGGACGCCCGTTTAATTTTCCGCAGAACCCCACGACGACAGATCCACCGATTGAGGCATTGAATCATTGAGACATTGAATCATTGGAAACCCAACCCCGTCCTTAATGGTTCAATCACGCAATGATTCAATGACTCAATGATTTCTAATTTGTGGAAATGGTGAAGTTCACCGTGATGCGGGCCTGAGTTTCCACGGCCTGCCCGTTTTGCAAGTAGGGCTTGAAGTGCCACTGCTTCACCGCCTCGCGAGCTGCGGTAGCCAGGATGCCCGGGCCACTGAGAATCTGCAACTCCTGGATGGTGCCGTCCCGCGAGATGAGCGCCATCAAACTGACGGCGCCCTGCACCTTCATCTGCCGCGCCAGCAAAGGATAATTAGGTGGCACCGAAATGCTCACACTCTGCGTCGTTTGCGGCGAAAGCTGCACGCGATCGCCGGCGCTCACCAGCCCACTCGTCGCCGACGCGGGAGCGGCGGATGCGGAAGAGGTCTCGCCCGAGTTCACATCCAGATGGATGGCGTTGGTTTTCGCGGGTATGGTGATGTGGCGGTTTCCGGCTACCACCTCTACCTCCAGAGGTGGCAGCACTGCGCGCTCGGTGGTTGCCGCAAAGGGAGCGTCGGCCGCGGCGGGTGCCGGCGAATTGGCTGCCTTGCGTTCCCGCGTCGGAGTCGCCGGCGTGCTGGGAGTTGGCACCGCCGCCATGCTCTTACTCTTGCTCTTGCTTCGAAGCGCAGCTTCTTGGACTTCACCGGTCGGCGGAAACCAGAAATCCCAGTCCTTCAAAACCACCGCCACCAGCGCCACCAGCAGTACCCCCAGCGCGATGAGCATCCGCTTTCGCTGTACTTCTACATCTTCCGACCCGGGCGGCAAGGGGAGCTGCGTTGACCGCTCGAGATGGTTCTCGGTATGGATTTCTTCTTGAAACAAGGACACGGAGCCTCCTCGGGATCGTAATTCGATCGAGGGGGAGTGCTGACCTAGTATGCCCTGAAACCCGCGCAATGCCAAGCAAATCCCGTTCTGGTTGCACCTTTTACTGGAGGTGGGCCGTAAGCCCTTCCGCCCTGTAGGGACGCGGCTTGCCGCGTCTGTAGGGGAAATCAGACGCCCCCTAAGGGCTGGCCTCGAAAGCCACCTTTTTCTACAGGTTGCGCAGGCCCAAATGGTTAAGGGGAAGAGCGCCAAAGCCCCCTTCCCCTGGCTCAAGTTCCGCACCAGCTCAGGAAACTTTGGTAACCCTATAGTCGAGCTTGTCCAGAATGCCGGTCGCGACGTCAAGAATTTCCGTACTCACCCTGCGATTGGAAGCGATGGCTTCCGCCAGCGGAATGGAAATAATCTTGTTCCCCCGCAGCGCCGCCATTTGCCCGAATTCGCCGCGGTGCACCATGTCGATGGCGCCCAGTCCGTAGCGCGTGGCTAGCACGCGGTCGAAAGCGCTGGGCGTTCCGCCTCGCTGGATGTGGCCGAGTACCACCGACCGCGACTCGAAGCCCGTCCGTTTTTCGATCTCGTACGCCACCGTCGAGCCGATTCCTCCCAACCGAACATGCCCGAACTCATCGCGCCCCGATTGCAGGGACGTTTCACCGTGTTTTTCGCTACCATCGGCAAACTTCGCGCCTTCGGCTACCACCACGATGCTGAAACATCTTCCGCGGGCTTGGCGCTGGCGAATCAGTTCGGCGACCTGGTCAATATCGAAAGGAACTTCGGGGATCAATATGACGTCGGCGCCGCCGGCGATGCCGCTGTAGGCCGCGATCCAGCCGGAATCGCGTCCCATCACTTCCACCACGATCACGCGATTGTGCGCCTCGGCCGTTGTATGCACGCGGTCAATGGCGCTGGTGGCCACATTCACGGCCGTGTCGAAGCCGAAGGTGAAGTCGGTGCCGGACAGGTCGTTGTCGATCGTCTTCGGAACGCCCACCACTTTCACTCCTTGGAAGAAAAGTTTCTGCGCTACCGACAGCGTGTCATCGCCGCCAATGGCGATCAGTGCGTCACAGCCATGTTTCTTGAGGTTCTCGACGCAGTGCTGCAGGCCGTCGTCGCGCTTGGCCGGATTGGTGCGCGAAGTGCGCAGGATCGTGCCGCCCCGCGGCAGAATGCCACCCACCGCCGCCAGGTCGAGTTCCACGGTCTTGTCTTCCAGCAAGCCGCGCCAGCCCTCCATGAATCCCACGAACCCGTCTTCATAGTGAAACGTGCCCTTACGCACCACTGCCCGAATGACTGCATTCAGCCCGGGACAGTCGCCCCCGCCCGTCAGCACTCCAATTTTCATCGCCTGCTCCTAGATATGATGTCTTGGTATGAGTATGAGCGCGCCCCTGAGCGGATGGAATCCGCCCGCGCGCATGTTTTCAGCGGGCCCGAATGTGTATTAGGTTATCACGCTGCCTTGGTCCGCGTGCGTAGGGACAAAACTCGGCCGAGCCATCCTGCGCGAGACTGCGACGAATCCGC
>CABECO010000581.1_pt1 | contig 11484 bp, 10 predicted proteins | sample 3422431 | NCBI WGS metagenome assembly CABECO01 (sample SAMEA5534327, study PRJEB31848) | metagenome | biome: tundra; feature: field; material: soil | place: USA | collected 2013-05 | depth 0.15 m
ATTCAAAACCGAGGGGAGCCTGTTTTTCTTTCCAAAAATCCTCACCTTAGTTTTTCAAAAAGCCCAAAAAGGTTTTCTCGGCGCGCTCGGCGTCTCGGCGGTGAAATGCTTTCACGCCGGAATCGACGCCCAGTCCGGCGTACGCGGCGGCCTTTTTCGGAACACAACCTTTATCTCCTCCCTCCAGTGTTCGTCAATTCCCAGCACTTCCCAATCGATCTCCGGCGACAGATAGCGGAGGATCGTATCGGTTGTGGGATGCACGTGCAGAGCGGGCGCGACCAGCATCAGCAGGGGCTTCTGCGGCGAGATCTCGCTTCCGGGAAAATAACCGAATTGCGCAAACTCGCCGCGGCTCTGGTGCCAGGCGACGCGCGACCAGTAATCCACGCCTTGCAACGGTAGATGGATATCCTCGTCGGCTTTGAGTTCGATGACGGCCAGTCGCGCCTCGCGAGTTACGGCCAGAATGTCAATCATCGCTCGATCCGCCGCGGCGAACGCGGGCACCTGGGAATACACGGGTTCCGGCCGCAGCCGCCCGTCGAGCGTCGCGATGTTCCGGGCGACCAGCGATTCCAGCCAGCGTTCGGGATGCATCCGCCACAACGCGTGATTCTTGGGACCGTCCTTGTGACGAACGGCCGCCGCCAGCCGCACCAGATCGGCAAACTGCGTTTCGTTCTCCGAGTCGAGAACGCGCTCTTCCGGCCCCACACCGAATGCGATTTCCTCGCTGCTCTGAAAGTTTCGCGGATCATGCGCAATCCGCGCCTGGGCGAGTTCGAGGCCATGCCGTCGGAATGAAATGAGCGCGGGCGAGAGCACCACGACTTCCGCTTGCGGCAGAATGGCGCGAAGGCGCGCGATGGACTCCGCAAAGCGTTCGCGCGCCAAGCCTTCATCGATCGAATGCACCAACCGGGTTGCCAGATTGCCGCGATCGCCGATGTCCACTGCCGCGCAGGCATCCCCCGGTTGATCGAATTCGTACAACTGCCACTTCGCCGCCGTGGGATGGAGATGCGCCATGCGCTGGCGGGTTAGAGTCGCCATGCCTTTGGGCACAACCATCGCCAGGCCTTCGACCACGCGGCGTTCCTGCTGCACCAGACGGCATGCCTCGAGCCAAAGAATTCCGCAGGTCAGCGCGCCATCGACGCTCGATTGCGTTTCCTGGTCGTTCACTCCCACGATGGCGAGCGCCCGCTGTCCCTGGCGCAGCAAGCCACGCAGGTAGGCCGGACCGAAGGAGTGCTTGAGGTCCATGCTGGTGGTGAGCCGGACCACGGTCCAGCCGGGAAAATTCCTCTCCAGCGCCCGGCGCAGGCGAGGCTCGTAGGCGCCGCGCGCCGCCCGTCGCGCCGCCAGCGAGCGCCGATCGCGGTCGCGGCAGAAGTCCAGCCGGGTGGGGCGATTCTGCCCCATGCGCTGCACCTGCAACCGAAGCGTCGTGGCCTTCACTTCCGCATCCAGCACGCGCCGCACGAAATTCCGCTCGCTCGACCACAGATGCAGCAGGCATTTGTTGTACTCGCCAGAAACCGAATATTTCGACTCCGCCAGGTCGAATGCGACGGCGCCGTCTTCCACCACCACCGCGGCGCGCGCGCCGTCGAGGAATTCCGCGAGCATCTGGCTGAGGGAGTCTGGAGTCACGTTCTCAGAATTATTCGCCTCGCCAGAGACGGCGTCAGTGATCGATGGACCGCGAAGTTGTTTGGTTTTTTGGCTCGGTACAGGAGTGGCAGGCGACGACCGCAAAGCTGCGAGCTACGAGCAACCTCCCAGCCGATTGCTCGTAGCCCGCAGCTCGTGGCTCGCAGTGTTTCGCTCATGGGATAATGCAGTCAACCGCTGCGAGTCGTTTCAAAGCCAAGGGCATCAAAATATGGTGACTGTCATCCAGCAACGCTTCTTCTTCGCGCACTACGGGCTTACGAACCACGATCTTGAGACTTATCTGGCCGCCGCGCTCTCGGCGGGCGGCGACTATGCCGACCTCTATTTCGAATACCTGACCTCAACCTCGCTGATGGTGGATGAGTCGCTGGTGAAGTCGGCGTCGCAGGGAATTTCGGCGGGCTGCGGCGTGCGCGTCGTTTCCGGCGAGCGCACCGGGTATGCCTACACCGACGATCTTTCTCCGCAGCGGATACTTCATGCTGCTCGCACCGCGGCGCTGATTGCGAGCGCGCCGGCCAAGACGACGGTCGCCGGATTCCAGCAGAAGCCGGCCCGCAGCTTGTATCCCGTGGCGTTGCCTTCGGTGGACGCGGATATTACCGCCAAGGTTGAATTGCTGATGCGCGCCGATCGCACCGCTCGCGGATACGACCCACGCATCAAGGAAGTACGCGCCAGCTACGCCGACGAACTGCGGACCATCCTGGTGGTTGGCTCCGACGGCACGTTTGCGGAAGACTCGCAGCCGCTGGCGCGCGTGAATGTTTCCTGCATAGCCAAAACAGATGCGAGTTCGGGCCGCGGCACCTCAGGCGGCGGCGGGCGGGTTGCGCTTGACTTCTTTTTTGGCGACAAAACTCCCGAGTTCTTTGCCAAAGAAGCCGCGCGCCAGGCCATTCTGCAACTCGATGCGCGCGAAGCTCCAGCCGGAGACATGGAAGTCGTGCTCGGTCCGGGATGGCCCGGCGTTCTGTTGCACGAAGCGGTGGGTCATGGGTTAGAGGCCGACTTCAATCGCAAGAAGACGTCGGCGTTCGCCGGCCTGATCGGCAAACGAGTGGCCAGCGAAAAGTGCACGGTGGTCGACAACGGCACGATGCCGTGGCGGCGCGGGTCATTGAATGTAGATGATGAAGGCCAGCCCACGCAGGAAACCGTGCTCATTGAGAACGGGATTCTAAAGGGATATCTCAGCGACAAACTCTCCTCGAAGCTGATGGGCCTGGCCGATACGGGCAACGGACGCCGCGAGAGTTATGAGCACATTCCGATGCCGCGCATGACGAACACTTACATGCTCGCCGGGCAAGACGATCCCGGAGACATTATTCGTTCGGTGAAGAATGGCGTTTACGCCGTGAACTTCGGCGGCGGACAGGTCGACATCACGAATGGCAAATTTGTTTTCTCGGCGTCGGAAGCCTACCTCATCGAAAACGGAAAGATCACGGCCCCGATCAAGGGCGCAACCCTGATCGGCAACGGACCCGACGTGCTGACGCGGGTTTCGATGGTCGGCAACGATTTGAAACTCGATGAAGGCGTCGGCACCTGCGGCAAAGATGGACAGGCCGTTCCAGTCGGCGTCGGCATCCCGACCATTAAGATCGATCGCCTGACCGTCGGCGGAACCGCCAAGCGCGAAACCGGCGGATTCATGCAGTGAGAGAGATTGCAGAGGTCAAAGGTTAGATTGCAGAGGTAGGGGCTGAGGATTTTCACCTCTGCAATCTAACCTCTTACCTCTGCAATATTTTTCAAAATGACGACAACACTAGAAACCAGCGAAACCAAGCCCGCAACCGACCTCAAGGAACTCGCGACCGATGTTGTGCGCCGCGCCACTGACGGCGGCGCTACGGCGGCCGAGTGTGTGGTCCGCGAAGGCGACGAATTTTCCACCGTGGTGCGGCTGGGCCAGGTGGAAACGCTGAAAGAATCGGGCTCACGCGCCATCGGCGTCCGCGTTTTCTTCGGACAGCGCGCGGCCAGCACCTACTCCAGCGATTTTTCCGCCGCCGGCATCGAGCGCATGCTGACGTCGGCGCTCGAACTGGCGAAGATCTGTTCCGAAGACCCGTACGCGGGAATTCCCGAAGCCGGCAAGCTCGGATCGCTCTCCGGCGACCTCGATCTTTATCATGAGGACGTTTACTCCTTGCCCGGCGCCGAGCGCATCGAGTACGCACGCCGCGCGGAAAAGGCCGCGCTCGACGCCGATCCGCGCATCAAGAACTCCGAGGGCGGATCGTTCGACGCCGCGACCGGCAGAAAAGTGCTGGCGAATTCTCACGGCTTTGTCGGCGAATACCGCCGGTCGTACTGTTCGGTCGCGGTGGTGCCCATCGCGCAGGACGCGAACGGCGGGATGCAGCGCGATTACTGGTATTCCGTAGCGCGCAGCCTGGCGAGGCTCGACTCGGCCGAGCAGGTCGGAAAAGAAGCGGCGCGCCGCACCCTGCGGCGCCTCGGCGCGCGCAAGGTGAAGACGGCGCATGTGCCGGTGGTGCTTGATCCGATGGTCGCCAGATCCATGCTCGAACACATTTTCGAAGGCGTGAATGGCGACTCGGTCTATCGCGGCGCATCATTTCTCGCGGGCAAACTCGGCGAGAAAATTGCTGGAGTAAACGTCACCGTCATCGACGACGGCACCATGCCCGGCGGCTTCGGCACGTCGCCCTTCGACGGTGAGGGCGTTCCCACGCGTCGCACCGTAGTGATTGAAAACGGAATTCTGAAATCGTATCTGCTGAATACGTACACGGCGAAGAAGCTGGGACTCGAGACCACGGCCAACGCTTCTCGCGGACTCGCCGGAACGCCGGGGATCGGGCCGGGGAATTACTTCCTGGAACCGGGAACGAAGACGCCGAACCAGATAATCGCGGAAATCAAAGACGGCCTCTATGTAACCGAGTTTCTCGGCCACGGCGCAAACTTAGTCACCGGCGACTACTCTCGCGGGGCCTCCGGCATGTGGATCGTCAACGGCGAACTGGCCTACCCCGTCGAAGAGATCACGGTAGCCGGCAACCTCAAAGATATGTTCTGCAATATTTCCGAGATAGGCAGTGACCTGGAATTCCGCGGCAGCGTAGCCTCGCCGACCATCCGCATCGATGGACTCACCGTAGGCGGAGAGTAAGCTCGTGCGGGGAGGTCAAAGGTCAGAGGTCAGATTGCAGAGGTAAGAATCTGCGGCTTGGGTTTTCACCTCTGCAATCTGACCTCTGCAATCCGGGCTTCAACTCAGGCGACCAGCCCCTTGGAATTAACCTGTTTTTAACATTTGCTGTATCATTGGCCGTTAACATTTCTCGCATGCCCGATCAGCCGTTGCAAATCGAAGATCGTCCCGGGTCGCGGGAGGGAATCCGTATCCTGCGCCTTTCTGGACCACTGACAATTATCAATCTATTCGGCTTTCAATCCAAGTTGCGCGCCGACACGTCGCGCGCGCTCATCCTGGACTTCACGGATGTCCCACTGGCGGATTCGTCGGGGATTGGAGCGCTGGTCGGCGCCTATGTGGTGCGACAAAAAGATGGACGCAGTCTGGGGTTGGTGGGCGTGAATCAGCGGATCCACCACGCTCTCGAAGTCACTCGGGTGGAAAACTTCTTTCGTTTCTACGGCACCGTCGCCGAAGCCGAGCAGGCGGCGTGAGTGGAGAGCCGGGCACGTCCCCGCCCGGCCGCCAAGCTGCTCGAGGACGGGCGAGACGCCCGTCGCTCCACTAATCAAAAAGAAAAGCGGCCTTGCGGGCCGCCTTTCTTTTTCCGAATTTTGGTTGTGGTCTAGACGCCTTTGACGTTCTCTGCCTGCCAGCCCTTGGGGCCTTTTACGACGTCGAACTGAACTTGTTGACCTTCCTGCAGGCTGCGAAATCCGTTTGCCTGGATGGCGGAGAAGTGAACGAAAACGTCTTCGCCATTCTGGCGGCTGATAAAACCATAGCCCTTGGCATCGTTAAACCACTTTACTGTTCCTGTTTCCATGATGTTGCTGTGTTCCTTTTGGGTTGAAGTGTGCGCTGGAACTCGGAGGATAGTGCAGGCAGGTCACGCTTTAGAGCGGGGTACTGCTGAACAGCCGCAAAGTCAGACGCACCTAAATTGTACATATTCGGGGGTAAATGGCTAGAAGATTCTGTGCTTACAGAGGTAATGGGTCCTGGTACACGTTACCCTGGCAGCCTCCCAAAAATTCCCGGTCTGCCCCTCCATTCTTTTGTATCACGCTGAAAAATAAGGTCGATCAACTTTTGGCAGGGTTCTTGCATTCTGGATGCAACGAGTAACTGAAAACGAGTAACCAAATCAGTCTGGAGGATTCCATGCCGACCCTACATGTCGAGTCCCTGCACGGCTTGGCTCCGGTTGAGTGTAGAAGTCACTCGACGGCGCCACCAACCACGTTGGCCAAGAGAAGGCCCGACTTCGACCCGGAGAAATTCCTTGCCACTATTGGCGTGGCTGGGAAGGTCGTAGCTATTCCCGAGAAACAGACGGTCTTCATGCAAGGAGATGCGGCTGACTCGGTCTTCTACATTCAGGAAGGCAGAGTTCGACTAACGATCTTGTCCAGGACTGGCAAGGAGGCAACCCTGGGCATATTGAGCCAGGGAGAGTTCTTCGGAGAAGGTTGCCTCGTCGGAAGGCCTGTACGCATGAAGTCTGCGACCACCATGACAGACTGCAAACTTCTGTGCATCGATAAGAAAGCCATGATCGAAGCGCTTCATCGGGAACACGAATTCTCCGACATGTTCGTGGCTAATCTGATGACACGGAACATCCGATACGAAGAGGATTTAGTTGACCATCTTTTCAATTCGAGCGAAAAAAGACTGGCGCGGGCTCTGCTAAAGCTGGCTCGCTTCGGTAGGGAAGGCACCCCCAAGTCTGTAATCCCCAAGATCAGCCAGGAAACCCTCGCCGAGATGATAGGCACTACCCGCTCGCGGGTCAGTTATTTCATGAACCGCTTCAGGGAGTCAGGCTTCGTCGACTATGGCGGGGGAGGGTTGCAAGTTCATAGCTCACTTCTGAATGTTGTCCTTCGCGACTAACCTTCGCGTGGCAAACTGAAGCCCGCACCACTAAATTAGCTCTGGAGGATTCCATGCTAGCCATACACGTCGAGAATCTGAACGACCTGACGGTGATTGATTGCAAAGGCAGGATCGTAACGAGCGACGCAGTTTTCAAGCTTCGCGATGTTGTGCTGGCGCAAGCCGCTGCCCGCATTATTGCGCTGGATCTTTCCGAAGTAATAGCGATTGGCGGTGGCGGCCTGGGGATGCTAGCGTTCCTCGATCGCTGGGCACGCGACCACAATATTCAATTTAAGCTGTTTAGTCCCTCCCGAGCGGTTTTGGAAGGGCTGGTGCGCAACCGCTCAATTCTGAACTTCGAGATTGCGAGCTTCCACGAAATGATGGGCATCCTTTCCCACTCCGATAACACCTATAGCCTCGCTGCCTGAGCATCGCCTCTGCTTGGCGGACGGGCGATGCCCATTTGCAACTTTCCCATTTGCAACTTGGCACAGCCTCATTCATCATCAAGTCATGGGTATCCGCACGGGGAAGTGGGGCCTGGTCTCCGCCGGAATTCTTCTTTGGGTTGCGTCGTTTGTAACTTCAACTCCCCTGGTTGTCCAGGCCGGAGATGACATTATCGGGAATGTTCGCGCTCAATTGGCGCAGAACGGCTTTTCCGCGGCCGAGTCGCAACTTCGCACCTATAAGGCTCAGCATGGCGTCACACCGGAGTACCTCGAAGCCCTATCGTGGATGGCCCGCGGAGCAGCCTCGACCAAGCAGTGGGACCAAGCCGCCGCCTACGCCAGCGAGACGCGCGTTCTCTCGGAGCAGCAACTAACGCTAACAACGACCAAGCGCAAACTCGACGCCGAACCTCATCTGCCCATCGCCCTCGGCGCCGCATACGAAGTTCTCGCTCAGGGATTGGCCGAAAAAGGACAGCCAGCGAAAGCCGTCAGCCTGCTGCGCTCGGCTTTGGCGCGTTATGGAGATACATCCATTCGAGCGCGGCTCCAGAAGGACCTCAACCTGCTGACTCTGGTCGGCCAACCTGCGCCGCCCCTCGAAGTAACTCAATATCTCGGACCGAAGCCGCCGGCTCTGGCGTCGCTGAAAGGTTCGCCAGTTCTCTTGTTTTTCTGGGCGCATTGGTGTGGAGACTGCAAAGCGGAAGTCCCCGTTATTGCCCGCTTGCAGCAGGAGTTCGGTCCACAAGGTCTGGTCGTCATCGGGCCGACACAACTCTACGGCTACGCCGCCCAGGGAACCAATGCGGGGCCCGACCAGGAACGGGCGTATATCGAATCCGTCCGCACACGCTATTACGCCAGCCTGCAGGACATGCCCGTGCCGCTGAGCAAGCGAAATTTCAATGCTTATGGAGCGAGCACGACTCCGACGCTGGTCGTCCTGAATCGCGCCGGGCAGGTGGCGATGTATCATCCCGGAGCGCTTTCGTATGACGAATTGCGCTCGGCTGTGCAGAAGGCGGTCGGCCGCTGAAGGCTTCGAGTGGGACGGGGCTCTGACCCGTCCAAGCGGAGCACAGCGCGACAAGCGGCTTAGGCGCCGCGCGGGCTACAGCGCCGCAGCCTGCTCCCGCCGTCGCGCCTGAATCTCGATATAGACGTCAATCAGCGAGACGGCGGCGGGCGTCACGCCCGGAATGCGCGAGGCCTGGCCAAGCGTCTGCGGGACGACCTTTCCAAGCTTCTCCTGCATTTCGCGGGACAACCCGCTGACTGCCCGGTAATCGAACCAATCCGGAATGCGGCGCTGCTCGGCCTTCTTCAGGCGTTCGATGGCGCGCTGCTGCTGGCCGAGGTATCCGGCATACTTAATCTCCGTTTCGACCGACTTGAGCTCGTTGCGGATTTCGGTGGACAAGTGGTCAGTGGTCAGTTGCCGGTGGTCGGCATTTCTTTCAAAGAAACCCGGGTAGACCCCGAGCAGCGCGGGAGCGAGTTGTTCGATGGTAATTTCGGGGCGCTTCAGCAGTTGCGCAAGCGACTGGCCGACCGCGGAAGACAGACCTTGCGGGTTGGTTCCGCTGCCGGCGAAAGTAGTCGAGCTGCGCTCGACTTGGACGGGCGAGGGCGCCCGTCCCTCGACTTGCAACCCCTGCTTAATCCGCTCCGCCATCGCCGCCGTCACTTTCGTCGTCTCCAGCGCCTGCTTCACTTCCTCGAGCCGTTTCTGCTTCGCCTCGAACTCCAACCACGCCTCATCCGAAATAAGACCCACGCGGCGGCCATGCGGAGTCAGCCGCCGGTCGGCGTTGTCGATGCGCAGGTGCAAGCGGAACTCCGCCCGCGAAGTAAACATCCGGTAAGGCTCTTTGGTGCCTTTCGAAATCAAATCGTCGATCAGAATGGCGGTGTACGCTTCCGTGCGGTCGAGCACCAGCGGAGGCTCTTTCTTCACCTGCAGCGCTGCGTTAATCCCGGCCATGATTCCCTGGCACGCCGCTTCTTCGTACCCCGACGTCCCATTGATCTGCCCGGCGAGAAACAGTCCGGCAATCTTTTTCGTTTCCAGTGTGCGCTTGAGTTCCGTGGGATCGATCGAGTCGTACTCAATCGCGTACCCAGGCCGCATCATCTCCGCGCTGTCGAGACCCGGAATCGACTTGAGGATCGCCCGTTGCACATCAATGGGCAGCGAAGTGCTCATGCCGTTGACATAGATTTCGTGCGTGTTCAGGCCCTCCGGTTCCAGGAAAAGTTGATGCGTCAGTTTGTCGGGGAACTTGACGATCTTGTCTTCAATCGAGGGACAGTAACGCGGCCCCGTCGAATGAATCTGTCCGCTGTACATCGGCGAACGATGCACGTTCTCGCGAATGATGCGATGCGTCGCTTCGGTGGTAAAAGCGATGTAGCACGGCACCTGCGAGTCGTGATGCGCAACGCGCCGGGTGCGAAAGCTGAAGGGAGTCGGATCCACATCTCCCGGCTGCCGCTCGAAGCGCGACCAGTCGATGGTGCGCCCGTCGAGCCGCGGAGGCGTCCCGGTCTTGAGCCGGCATCCGCGCAGGCCCAGCTTCTTGAGTGCTTCGCCCAGCAGAACCGCTGCTGGTTCTCCCGAACGCCCCGCGGGATACTGCTGCTCGCCGCAATGGATCAGCCCGTTCAGAAAAGTCCCAGTGGTGATGATGACGGCTGCGGCGGAGACGCGGCGGCCATCGCGAAGCAGGACGCCGCGAATACAGTTGCCAGTTGCCGGCTGCCAGTTGTCAGCAGAGTCGGGCGTAACTGGGAACTGGCAGCTGGCAACTGGCAACTGCTCCACCACCACATCCACGACTTCCGCCTGCTTGATCTTCAGATTCGCCTGCGACTCCAGCACTTCGCGCATCTTCAGGCGGTAGGCCTGCTTGTCACACTGCGCCCGCGGCGACCAGACGGCGGGTCCACGCGAAGTGTTGAGCAGGCGGAATTGGATTCCGACCGCGTCCGTGATTTCGCCCATGATGCCGCCCAGCGCATCCACTTCGCGCACCAGGTGCCCCTTCGCGATGCCGCCAACGGCGGGATTACACGACATCTGAGCGATCAGATCGACGTTCAAGGTATAGAGAGCCGTCTTCAGCCCCATGCGCGCCGCCGCCATGGCAGCTTCGCATCCCGCATGGCCAGCGCCCACCACCACCACCTCGAAATGTTCGTCAAAAGCCTGCATGTACGCTTGTTCAAACCCCACAACAACGGAAGGAGTGCTGCTTCGTTAATTGTAGCAATTAGTCGATAGAGAGACGGGGGAGAGACGGGCGTCGCGCCCGTCTGCCGGGCGGGGACGCCCGGCTCTCCATCATCGTTCATCGTTCGATGCTCAGACAGCGAGAGTGTAGCCCGGGCACTGGTTTCTAACGGCGCGTCCTTGTGATTCGCCGGTCCCAACGGTATAGTTAGAGGTTATCGGGGTAAATTATGGAAACAAACATCATGGAAACAAAGCCCTTTGTGTCTCTACTCGAAGAACGCATTCATCGCTACGACTTGCTCTGTCATCCCTTTTACAAGGCTTGGTCGGCGGGCGAACTGACCCGCGACGATCTGCGTGAATACGCCGAGGATTACTACCCTCACGTGGATGCGTTCCCGGGCTATCTGGCGCAGTTTGCCGTCCGGCTGGAAGAAGGCGAACTGCGCCGCGCCGTTCTCGCCAACATGGCCGATGAGAAGGGCGGCGAAGATTCCTTCGTCGAGCCGGAACGTTCGCACTCCGAACTGTGGCTCGATTTTGTCGAAGGCGTGGGTGGAAGCCGCATGCCGAAACGGCGGCCGGTTGGGGGAGTTCGCAAGCTCATCTCCTGGTTCCAGCGTGTCGCCGGCGAAGGCACTCCGGAAGAGGCGCTAGCGGCTTTCTATGCCTACGAATCGCAGGTGCCGCGCTTGGCGCAAGAGAAAGATCGCGTCCTGCGCGAACTCTATGGCGCCGATGAGAGGACCCGCGGTTATTTCACCTTGCACGCCACCGCCGACGTGTATCACGCGCAGGTGTGGCGCACGCAACTGGAGAAGCGGGTCAAGGCCAATCCGGAGACTGCCGAAAAAGCATTGGCTGCCGCCGAGAAAGCGGCCAAAGCTTTATGGACCGTGCTGGATGGCTTCGAGGCGCGCCGCCTGGAACGGGTGGCGGCGTAGTTTCAAATCAGAAGTAAGAAGTCAGATTGCAGAAGTGAAGAATCTTCGCGTTGGTGCGCATTGAAATCGTAGCTTCTACCACCGCCATCTGCTTCTTACGTT
>CABECO010000591.1_pt1 | contig 11429 bp, 7 predicted proteins | sample 3422431 | NCBI WGS metagenome assembly CABECO01 (sample SAMEA5534327, study PRJEB31848) | metagenome | biome: tundra; feature: field; material: soil | place: USA | collected 2013-05 | depth 0.15 m
GGGTGACCGACCGGGAGGGAAACGACTTGAGCTGTTCGCCGAGCGACGCAATCCGGCGCTCGGTCTCGACCCGATCCTGGTCGACCTGGCGGTACGCCGCGTCGGCTTCGCCTAACTTCTGCAGCGCGATATCGCGTTCCATCGCTGCCGACACCACGCCCCGAGCGCGAGTAAAGTGCACCAGTTCGGCTTCGGACTGACGCAGTTTCTTTTCGGATTCCGCGGTTTGCTGGTCGAAAAACTGGATCTCCCCCGAGGGCCGCTGGAGATTCATGTGCCTCCGCACATAGAGGGTAGAAAGCGCGGCGAGGACACGGGCGGCACGTTCCGGATCGGTATCCTTGTAGTTGACCTGGATAAGGTTCGACTTTTTCAAGGCTTCGACATTCAAACGGCGGGACAACTTGCGAACGGCATGTTCGATTTCGGCTGGGCGCTCGGAGTCCGATGTGTCCGCTGGAACGAGTTCCGCCATTATTACAACTTGCTTCAGGAGATCTTCGTCGCTTAGGAGTTCGACTTCGGAATTGAGTTCTTCCTCCGTAATATCGGAACGGGTGAAATCCATGGGGCTGGCGGGCTGGGAAGAGACGACGGGGTTAAAGCGGCCCCGGCGCAGCAGAACCTTGAAATGCGATTCATATCTCGCGGAGAGGACCGCGAAGAGCATCGTTGCCAGCAGTACGAACCCAAAAGAAGCAGCCACGAGTCGCGGACGCCGGAACAGCGTGGCCGCAAGTTCGCGGGGTGTTGGGGAAAGAGTGGTGCGCGAGCTTCCGTTGAATTCCGCGGACATGGATCGTACAGCAAAGCCGATTACACCCGGCGGGCTTTATGGGAACTCGCCAGATTTTGAAGACGCAATCAGTGAATGCTGCCACTCCTTTCTGCTAAAACTGCAAGGGGTTCATGTACCAGCTCATGGCGTTGGTCGGAACGTACTTGCGAATCTTTGAAACCCGGTTCTGTGGCACAAAGACAAAGTCGCCCGGTTGAAGGTGAAGATCTTCGTGAAGATCGCGGGAACCCAACATCTTCTTCAAGTCAATCACGTGGGATTCGGCAACGTACGCGGAAATCCGGCGGAACACGACCACCTGCGAATGACGGGCCTGCTGCGTGAAGCCGCCGGCAATGGCCACGGCTTCGTTTACGGTCAGATCCCCGCGCAACTCATACTTTCCTGGCCGCGCCACCTCACCCGAAGCGAGGAAGTAAGGCTTGTCAAAATCCTTTAAGGTCACGGTGACCTCCGGCTCGTGCAGAAAGCTGCGGTAGGCATAGGCAACCGCCTGCTGCATTTGGGGGACCGTGAGCCCTTCCGCTAACAGCGTGCCCGCACCTTTCAGTGCCACGAAGCCATCGGGCTGCACGGTCAAAGTCTGATTAAAGTCGGGAGAAAAAGTGAAGTTCACGTCCACGGTGTCGGATTTCGTAAGCCGATAAAGCGGGTGGCGTTCCCCTCCGAATGCAGGATCTCCCTTGCCACCCGCTTTTCCGGGTTGTGTGATCGCTCCGTTGGTGGAAACGCCAGTGCCGGACCGGTCCTGGCTCTGCGAGCTCTCCGCCGCCGCGATCTTGCCGGTTGGCGGAGCAGATAACCCAGGGGCGGAAGCAGGCGACGACGCAGTCTCCTGAGCGGAGGTGACCACGGCTAGCTGCAGGATGAGCATGCCCGCAGCTCCCAAGACGACTTGTTTGGTAAATACATTCATCTCCGGACTCTCACCGTTGCTCAGAACGGCGAACTAAAGCAGCTCGGTCGTTTGAGCTGTTTGCACGAAGGTATCGTTACGTCCAAAGCACAACAAGACTTGGAAAGTACTGTCCACCGCGGTACAGGGCACGATCCAGCCATCGAAAAGGTGATGAAATCCGCGGTTGGGCCGCCAGGGTTAGGTTGGCGGCCCCGGGCGCACGCCCGGGCGGAAGCGTGCTGCGCGAACGTTGTGCACCAGCGTAGCCCTGCGAAAGTAAGCAGGAGCCGCGGAATTCATCACCAACAGGGTGTGACGAGGCCTACATCCGGTCCGTGCGCCTTGGGGCATGATGGGAGTGTGAATACCATGCGCTCCCCGAAGCTGGCCACGAGAACCCCGACGGTCGAAACCGAAATAGTGCAAGTCGTGGTCGCCGATTCGAGTCCCATTCAGTCCCAGCTCTTGACCCGCGCCTTGAAAAGCCGGCGGGACTTTCAGGTTTCCGCTGTTGCTTTGGAGACGTCTGCTCTCCACGACTTCCTGCAGTCGAATCAGACCGACGTGGTCTTGATTGCGGGCAACCACCTGCCGGATTTGAGCCTGCTACGCTGGTTGCGCGTTTCGTATCCAAAGATCGCCCCCGTGCTGCTGGCCGAGAACGATGACCGCGAACTGGTGGTGAATGCCTTGCGCGCGGGGGCGAGGGGCATTTTTCTTTTTACCCAAGCTCCCTTTCCGATGCTCTGCAAGTGCATCCAGAGCGTTTCCCAGGGGCAGGTTTGGATCAACAGCCAACAGATGAATTACGTGCTGGATGCTTTGTCCGAGGTGCCCACGCTGCGTGTGGTCAACTCAACTGGGAGGTGTTTGTTGACGCCTCGCGAGGAGCAGGTCGTCGCGCTCGTAGCCGACGGCTTGACCAACCGCGGGGTCGCGTCCGAACTGGGGCTCAGCGAACACACCATCAAGAAATATCTGCTGCGCATCTTCGATAAGGTGGGGATTTCAAGCCGGGTGGAACTGGTCCTCTACGCTATGTCGCACGGCGAGAATCGCCCCGCGGAATGGATGCCGAGCAACAACTGAGCGCGGAAGAAAGGGCCGACGGATACAATGGCAATATGCAGAAGGGCGAGGAGATCGTTCGGTGACGAGTTCCCAGTCCGGAGTTGCGCGCCGGTGGACCGTGATCGCATCAGGTCTGCTCATTCTGGCGCTGGCGCTGGTCGTGATCTACACCGGGCCTAGTGCTTTTTACAGTCCCGTCGCTTTGGTCGTGGTGGCGGCCATCGGGCTGGCCGCGCTGCTGCTTCAGGTTCTGTTTCGCCAGGATCTTCCGAATATTCATTCTCCTCTCTGGCTTAACGTCCTCGGCATTCTCTGTGCCATGGTCTCGCTGTTCGCGGATTACCTCCGGATGACTCGTCGTGCGCTTGATCTGGTGGCATTTGCCGCCGTGGTCTGCTTCGGCATCAGCGGATCGCTCATCCTGCACGCCCTGCGACGGCGGGTACGGACGCCGCAACCGACTGGAACTGAATAGAGACTAGAGGCCATCTCATAAATGGGCCGAAGGAGTAGGCCGACGGCTCCCTCAGGGGCTAAAGCCCTCGTCTTTATTGGCCCTTTGCGGCACGGCTGAAGCCGTGCCCTACCCAAAAACGATTTATGAGATAGCTTCTAGACAAAATAGCCTTCTAATCGATTGTTTGGGAAGGGCAAGGCTTCAGCCGTGCCGCCCAGAGCCAATAAGGACGCGGGCTTTAGCCCCTGAAGGGCCCGGCAGTACAATGCCTCCTATGCGCGTTATGCTATTCGGAGCCTCGGGTTTGCTTGGCCAGGATCTGGTTCATGAGTTGAGCGGCAACGAACTGAGCGGTGAGCAATTGACCGCGCTGTCTGTCGAAGACGCCGACCTGCGCGACCACGCGCGCGTTCGCGACCTGATTCGCGATTCCCGTCCCGACTGGATTCTCCTCTCCGCTGCCTACACCGACGTCGATGGCTGCGAATCAAACCGCGACTTGGCCTTTGCGGTGAATTGCGAGGGCGCCGTCAATGTAGCCGAGGCTGCCCGCGAAGCCGGATCGCGACTGATGTTTCTGAGCACGGACTATGTTTTTGATGGCAGCAAGGGATCGCCTTACCAAACCGGCGACGCTAGAAATCCGACCAGCGTTTATGGCGAGAGTAAAGCCCGGGCCGAGGAACGGCTTCTCGAGATCCTGCCCGAGGTCTGCATCGCGCGGACTTCGTGGCTGTTCGGCCACGGCGGCAAGTGCTTTCCGGCGACGATTCTGAAGCTGGCGTCAACTCGTCCTGAAATTTCCGTGGTGAACGATCAGCGTGGAAGCCCAACTTTCACGCGCGATCTCGCAGCGGCTCTCACCGAACTGTGCCGCGCCTTCGCCCGCGGGATTGTGCACGTCACCAATTCCGGCAACTGCACGTGGTACGAATTTGCTATTGAAATCGTGCGCGAGTCCGGCCTGCCGACCGCCATCAAACCAGTGACCACAGCCGAATTCCCTCGTCCGGCGCGACGGCCGGCTTACTCCGTTCTGTCGGCGGATAGCCTGCACGCTTACCACATCCGCATGCCGGAGTGGCAGGATGCATTGCGGCGCTATCTAGGGAGTGCGCCGGTTGTTCCTGCTCACACCGTTCCTTAGCGCGGACGCCTGCACCGGGGACGCTACCAGACTCGCCCGAAGAAAACTGAGTACGATTGCAGCTTTCCATTCACGTCGGGACGAAAGGCCGGTGTGTTCCAGATCGTGTTGTCGGTGTAGCTTCCGTAGTTGAAACGGAGACCACCATCGAATCCGGAGCGGAGGTGGTAGTTGCCCGTGGCCCCGATAAGGGTCTGCGGCACGTTGACCTGGGACACCGGACCCGCGCCAATTCCGAGCGCGGCGGCGAAAAGCGCTGGGGTGGTCGTGCCCGGCCCGAAGGCCGGGTAGTCTGCCGGATTGAGGTCCGGGCGCATGCCGCTGTGAGCTGCGGAATGCGCGAAGCTTACATTGAGCCCCAGACGCTTCTTCAGTTCGTAGGTGGAGTGTATGGAATAAGTCTGGCTTAGCTGTTTATAGGGCACTAGAGGCTGCGTATAGACAACGACGGCCGCATCGTTGCCGAACTGCATGTCCGTCCGCAGATTGTCTTGCAGATAGGTGTATCCGCCCCCAATGCTCCATTCCGGAACCGGCTTGATGGTCACGAAAACGGAATCCACGTAGAGGTGGTTAGTCCGCTGCACCACGGGAAACGACTGCTGCAAAATCATACTGCCGTCGTTGCCCATCGTGAACCAATGAACCGGAGTAATGGTGACGTCGCCAAACAAGCGGTTATTGGTGTGCGGGTCCGTGACATAACCGGGATCGTGCGTGCCGGTCCACTCATAGCCGACTCTTGCATTCCACAATGCTGCGCTGTGATAATGCACGGCCGCACCCACCGTGTTGCTGAAGGTCGCGGGCACGACGTAGAGCGGGTCCGTATTGTCAGGCGAGGAGAACTGCGGCCACAAAGTTGAATTCGACCGCGTAATGTTCATGCGCGTGTAGTGCGTCTCCAGGTCAAATTGTTTTGACAAGCGGTAAGCCAGCTTCAGACCCGCCCAGTGCCGGTGCAAAGACGGGTTGCCAAAAACGTAAAATAAGGTGGGGTCAGCAAGGGAATACGACGAGACAAACTCGTTCACCAGATTCTGCTGATGAAAATCTGCCACCGCCCGCAGCCGCGAAATCGGATTCCACGTCAGCGTGGCGTCGGCATTAAAGGAGTTTTGGGAGTGATTGCCGGTAACCAGATCCCGCGGGTCGGACGGGGTATACAGGTTGTTCGTCCGCGCATAATTGACGTCACCGTTCAACGTGAGGTGATGGGCCACCGCCATGCTGATCTGCAACAAGTCGGCCTGCGTTTGATGGCGCGGCAACACGCTGTGAACGTAGGGACCAAACGGCGTATAAGGGATGTCCTCGGTCGGAGGGTTGGATCCAGCGTCTCCGTAGATGTCTTTCGGATTCGGCATGCGGTCGTTAAAGCTGCGAAACTCATGCTGGTAGACGAGCTTCAGAAGATTTCCTAACTTGACTTCCGCGCCTCCTGCGATATTCCGCGTCGTATAGTTCAAGGTGCGGTACTGGGACGCGGAGTGACAGTTGGCGCAGCCTGTGTTGTCGTTTGGTATCACCCCGTCCCCGCCCATGTCGAAATACTGCATCTGGCTGTTGCCGTCTCGGGCCTGCCAACCGCCCTTGACAAACAACTTCACCGGAACCTCTGGCATCTTGACCTTGAGGGAAGCGTTATTCATCCTGCGTCTTATGCCCAGTAAGGAATCCGGAGCGACTGAATCGATGCGGATGATGTCTGGAGAAATCACCGCGGCTCCGAAATAGGAGTTGTCATCGAGGTGACGGATGAAGCCGCGGTTGTCGAGAGTAAAGTCAAGCCATTTCCCAAAAGTGATCCGCGACTTCAAGTTGTAGTCGTCCCGGCTAATGACGTCCCACGTGGACTTGATGGTCATGTGTTCCGGGACATTCACATAGTCAAAGGACAAATCACCGCCCAGCGATTGTTGCAAGGAGTCGTACTCGCCCACCCGGCCGCCGTATCCGCTGGTGTCCAGGAAGCGGTATTGCGGCATCATCACGGTGAGATGATAGTTGACTTCGGGGACATTCTCCGGCGGCTGCGAAGTGCCCGGGCTGGGCTGCTGAGCCTGCAGGGGGTGCGTTACTGCCGCAACTATGACTGCAACTATGAGGAGTGCGGAATTCCTATTCATTGCGTGACTCCTTGCCCGAACCAGTCCTTTGGCCGGGCACTACTTGTCGATGAACTTACTTCCGCCAGTTGCGGAAGGAATGTCGGTTCCATGAATTGAGTTGTGGCAATTGGTACACCGGTCGACCAAGGGTAAGCTCGCGCCGTTATGGTGCGCGGAATGACACTGCAAGCAGAGCGCCGGTTGGCTCACGGTCAGCATGTTTTGGTTCGGCGAACCATGGGATGAGTGACACTTGAGGCAGCTCTCGTTTACCGGAGCGTGCTGGAATGTGAACGGCCCCTGGTATTCGGCATGGCAGGTGAAACAAAGTTCGTTGGTGTTGGACAACTTCAGGTTGTTGCCGGCGCTGCCGCCATGCGGATCATGACAATCCATGCAGCTCATCTTGGCTTCGCGAATCGGGTGGTGGTACGGAAGATCCGCTTCGGCATTCTGCTTCTGGTGGCAACGCAAGCAGTTTTCATTCATCTGCCGGAACGACTCGATTGCTCTTGGCATACCAGGGGCTTCGCCTCGGAACTCCCCACGCGACTCGCCATGGGCCTCACGATGAATGGTGTGGCAGTCGGCGCACTTGATGTCCTGCGCCTGGTGCGCGCCCGAAAACCAGTTCCGGACATGTTCGGATTTCGCGTGGCAGCTCAGGCACACACCGTTCGCTTGCTCGGCGGAACGGTCGCGGAAGCTGATAATCTTGTCTTTCGATTGGCTCGAGTACCCGCCCGCCGCCACGTGCAGACTGCCCGCCCCGTGGCACTGTTCGCATGAAATGTCCTGCATCGAGTGCGCGCTCCGGCGGAAGTTCTTGGAAGTGTCAGCGTGACACATCGCGCACTGTTCCGCCCCTGCCTTCTCCGCACCGGGGATCTCCACGAACTTGCTGAAGTCCTGCTGGATCTTGTCCGACGTGGCGGTCTTGGGTTTGTTCTTAGCGGGAAGCGCAGGAGTGAGCAATAAAGGAACGGAAAAGAAAAAGACGAGGAGCAAAGCGCGTCGCCACATAGCGACCTCCAAAAATACCACTCAGGTTAGTAGCATTGCCGCAAAAATGGTGTGATCCCTAACACCTAGATATGTGACATAGGTCAGCAGCGTTAGTGACGCCCCCTCACGGCTCACCGCGCCGAGTCGCAACCATTGGGAACCGACCTTTACTCTGAAGCGGGTGCGCTGGGTTGCGAAAATTCGAAACGGGCGTACAATTGGCCAGTTTTTGGAGTCAGAAAGAAAAATCCGTGCTATCTGTGCGACCGAGGAGGTCAACTATGAGAAGAATCGCCGGGGCGGTGCTCGCTCTCGTTGTTTTGCTGACTGCTGGAATATCCGGGATTGCTCTGGGCCAGGACAAGCCCGCTGCTAATATGCCACCCAAAGTACTGACGATCTTCCGGGAGTATACGAAACCGGGAAAGTCGGGTATGGCACATGAAAAGACCGAAAGCATGTTTGTTCAGGCCATGAAGCAAGCGAAATGGCCAACCCACTACCTGGCTGTGGAATCTCTTTCGGGTCAGTCGCGTGCGCTCTTTCTGACCGGCTACGATTCGTTTGCCGCGTGGGAAAAGGATACGCTCGCAACCCAAAAGGATAAAGCGCTGGCGGCTGCCCTTGACCGCGCCGCTGCCGCCGACGGTGAACTTTTGAGCGAGACCGACACCGCCGCATTGGCATTCCGCGAGGATTACAGCCTACGTCCCGAGGTGGACATAGCTCACATGCGCTATTTCGAAATCTCGCGCTTCCAGGTTAAGCAAGGACATGACAAGGATTGGGACGAAATCGTGAAGCTGGTAACCGCCGCGTACAAGAAAATTCCCGACGCACACTGGGCGACTTATTCTGCGGTCTATGGATTTCCAGACACGACCTACATCATCTTCAACCCGATGAAGTCGGCAGAGGAGATTGACAAAAACTTCGCGACGGGCAAAGACTTTGAAGCGGTGATGGGTGAAGAGGGCATGAAGAAGCTTGCTGCGTTGTCGGCGGCAGCGATTGAGTCGAGCCAGACGAACCTGTTCGCGTTTAATCCGCGCATGAGCTACCCGGCGGACGAGTGGGTTAAGGCAGATCCCGAGTTCTGGAAACCAAAAGCCGCTGCTGCTCCCGCCGCCGGCAAGAAACCAGCGGAGAAGCCGGCTGATAATCATTAATCGTTAGGACCTGAGTTTTGCAAGCACTGAACCCGCCCTTCGGTTGCCGCAGGGTGGGTTTTCTTTTTGACGAGATGCTCGTGTGGGGACGGGCGCCCTCGCCCGTCCAGGGCGAGCGCAGCTCGGCAGACTGCCTAGGGTCGCTGCAACTCTGAATTCGTTGGAGCGCCTACGCTGTCCAATCGCCGCTGCCGTGGTTTATCCTTACCTCTCTTCGAGGGCCCACCGTGAACCAGCGCCTCTTGTGGATTCTGCTCGCCTTTATCGTGTTCCTTTTTCCTTTGGCGCTTTCCGCCCAGCAGTATGACCCGGCGATGTACCAGGAACTTCGCTGGCGCATGATCGGCCCGTTTCGCGGCGGCCGCACGGTGGCGATTTCCGGCGTTCCGGGCCAGCCGAATGTCTTCTACATGGCGCCCAACAACGGCGGAGTTTGGAAGACGACGGACTTCGGTCGCACCTGGAATCCGATTTTCGATGGTCAAGCTAACAACGATCAAGCGAACCACGCTCAACCTAACAACGCTCAACCAGACAAAGCCTCGCCCTCCGGTTCGATCGGAGCGCTAGCTGTCGCGCCATCGAATCCGAATACGATCTATGTCGGCAGCGGAGAAGGCCTGCGCCGGCCCGATCTTTCCGTAGGCAACGGCATCTACAAAGCGATCGACGCGGGCCGCACCTGGCAGCATCTGGGACTGCGCGATGCGCAGCAGATTGGATCGATCCTGGTCGATCCCAAGGATGCGAACCGCGTTTTTGTCGCCGCCCTCGGGCATCCTTATGGTCCGAATGCCGAGCGTGGAGTCTACCGCTCGCTCGATGGCGGCCAGACCTGGCAAAAGGTTCTCTATAAAGATGACAATACCGGGGCGATTGATTTGGTGTTCGACCCGCGAAACTCTCAGGTGATTTTTGCCGGCATGTGGGCCTCGCGCCGTCCGCCGTGGACGGCCGATGGCAGCTATAACGGCCCGGGGAGCGGACTCTACAAATCCACCAACGGCGGCGATAACTGGCGGCAAATCACGAAGGGAGTGCCGAGTGAGTCCGATAAGCTGGGCCGCATCGGCCTGGCCGTTTCGCCAAGCGATCCCGATCGCATGTACGCCTTGGTGGATGCGGGGAAGAACAGCGGCGTTTATCGTTCCGACGATGCCGGCGAAAGCTGGCAACTCGTGAATACCGAAGAACGCGTTGTTGGACGCGGCGACGACTTCGCCTGCGTGCGCGTCGATCCGCGAAAGAAAGATGTGATCTATGTGGCCAACACTTCGACCTACCGATCCACCGACGCTGGCAAGAACTTCACTGCCGTCAAGGGCGCGCCCGGCGGCGACGACTACCACACCATCTGGATCAATCCCGAAAACCCCGACATCATCGCCCTCGCCGTAGACCAGGGCGCGACCATCAGCGTGAATGGCGGCCAGACCTGGAGCTCCTGGTACAACCAGCCCACGGCGCAGTTCTATCACGTCATCACCGACAACGAGTTTCCTTACTGGGTGTATGGCGGCCAACAGGAAAGCGGGTCGATCGGCACCGCCAGCCGCAGCGACTTTGGCGAAATCACTTTTCGCGACTGGACCACCGTTGGCGTAGAAGAATATGGCTACGTAGCGCCCGATCCGCTGCATCCCAATCTGATTTACGGCGGCAAGGCTACGGTGTTCGACCGCAATACTGGACAGACGCGCGACGTATCGCCGGTGGTTCTGCGCACCGGGAAATATCGCTTCAATCGCACCGCGCCGTTGATTTTCTCGGCGGCCGATCCGCACGTGCTCTATCTCGGATCGAACGTGATGTTTGCCACACGCGATGGTGGCGACAGTTGGCAAATCATCAGTCCTGACCTGACGCGCGAAGATCCGGGATCTCCAGCGACCCTTGGGCTGTTTGTCGCGGCCGATCCGGAGAAGGGCAAGCATCGCGGCGTGATCTATTCGATTGCGCCTTCGCCGAAAGATGCAAACCTGATCTGGGCCGGAACCGACGATGGCCTGATTCAAGTCACGCGCGACGGCGGCAAGAACTGGCAGAACGTGACGCCGTCCGAATTGACGCCCTGGAGCAAGGTGGCGCAGATGGATGCGTCACATTTCGATACCCCAACTGCCTACGCTGCGGTAAACCGCTTCCGGCTCGATGACCTGCATCCTTATATCTACCGCACGCACGACAGCGGGAAGTCGTGGCAGAAGATTGTTAGCGGCCTGCCCGAGAACGAGCCCGTCAACACGGTTCGCGAAGATCCCGAGCGCAAGGGACTAATCTTCGCCGGCACCGAACGCACCGTGTATGTCTCCTGGGACGACGGCGACCATTGGCAATCGCTGCAGATGAATCTGCCGCCAACTTCGATCCGCGATCTAGTCGTGCATCATGATGATCTGGTCGTCGGAACTCATGGGCGTTCGTTTTGGATCTTGGATAACATCACGCCGCTGCGGCAGTTCAGCCCCAAGGTTGCGAATGCAGCGTGGTATCTCTTCGCGCCGCAGTTGACATATCGCGTCCGCCGCAACAACAACACCGACACGCCGTTGCCGCCCGAAGAACCCGCCGGACAAAATCCTCCGGATGGCGCGATGATTGATTACTGGCTCAAGGACGCGGCTTCCGCGCGAGTCAGGATCGAAATTACCGATGAAAGCGGAAACTTAGTCCGTAGTTTCGACAGCGTTGGCAAGCCCGAGCCGGTCAACGAAAAAGATTTCAACGTACCAATGTACTGGGTACGTCCGCCGCAAACGCTGTCAGCAGCGG
>CABECO010000618.1_pt1 | contig 11193 bp, 10 predicted proteins | sample 3422431 | NCBI WGS metagenome assembly CABECO01 (sample SAMEA5534327, study PRJEB31848) | metagenome | biome: tundra; feature: field; material: soil | place: USA | collected 2013-05 | depth 0.15 m
GGTTCGCGGCTGATCGAAAAAATCAAAAGTCTTTCTCCGCAGACTCCGGCCGTGCTGATCTCCGGCCGATCCAAAATCTACGAACGCGAAACGCTGGCCGATGTTTTTCTGTCCAAGGGAATGTACGAACCCGCGGACCTGCTGGAACGCATTCGCCTGTTGCTGGTGCGCAAGCGCGGCCCCAAGCGTCAGGTTGAACTCCGCGCTCGTGTGGGGGTCGTGGAGCACGCGACGGTGGCGTGAGGGCATTGAGACTCTGAATCATTGAGACATTTAATCACTGAATCACTGAGACATCGAATCATTGACTCAATAGCTCAATGATTCAATGCCTCAATCCCGCTTCTCTGTGTGATATGGTTTTCACTGGATGTCGGCCTTCATCGAAGCCAGGGAACTGCGCAAAACCTACCGGGTTGGCAAGGTTGATGTGCCCGCCCTGCGCGGCGTCTCCTTCAGCGTGCAGAAAGGGGAGTTCGTCACGGTTGTGGGCCCTTCGGGCAGCGGCAAGTCCACGCTCTTTTATCTGCTCGGCGGACTGACCCGCGCCGACTCGGGAAGCGTCACCATCGATGGCGTGGATTTCGCCACGCTTTCCGACGGTGAGCGCACCCGGTTGCGCAAAAGCAAGATCGGATTCGTCTTCCAGAAATTCAATCTTCTGCCGACGCTCAGCGCGCGCTCGAACATCGAGATCGCCGTTGACATCGCCGGCCTGCGCAAGCCCGATCCCGCGTTCCTGAAGAAGATCACCGATATGCTCGGTATCGCCCAACGTCTCGAGCATCGGCCGAACGAGCTTTCGGGCGGCGAGCAGCAGAGAGTCGCGCTCGCCCGGGCGCTCATCAACCGCCCCGCCATCGTGCTCGCCGACGAGCCCACCGGCAACCTGGATTCGAAAAGCTCGAGCCTTGTCCTCAACATGCTGCGCCAGTCGAACAAGGATTTGGGGCAGACCGTGCTCATGATTACGCACAACCCCGAGGCGGCCGAGTATGGCGACCGCATCGTCCACATGCGCGACGGCCAGATCGTAACGCCCGATGAAGACCCGCAGTGGTCGCCGCATCATCCGGCCGAACACTTGCAGTCCTAACCGCGGATCGGTTCCTGGTGGTACATCGCGACGAATTCACCAAACCGATTCTTCCCGGCAACGCAGCGACCGGCTACGAGCGCCATCTGCACACGGACGAGCTATTACCCGGCTGGAACTACTTGTTTACGTGTTTCGGAGAAGCTCTCCCCAGGAGCGCCAGCAGTCGCTGCGCCGCTGCCGGGGGCGCCACTCTTCCCTCACGCACTATTTCCTTGGCGCTCAGTTCTTTTCCATATAGGGCCTTGTTGGCTCCGTCGTCGGATCGCAGCGTCGAACCCTCCAGCGACACTCCGGCAAACAGTCCCTGTGCTCTGGAGTACGACAGAATCTCCGCTTTCATGACGATATCGGTTGCCGCAGCAGCGTCGCGTCCCACCGGTCCGGCCGCAACCGACGCGTCCCCTCCCAGCTTCACCTTGCTCGACATCACCGAATTTGCGCCCGACTCATTCATCACCAGCAGCACGAAGTCGGTGGCCTGCCCACCAATTTGGAAACCGAAACTCCCGGCTTCCAGCGCAAACATCGCCGGCGCGCTCCACGGGCCCGAAAAATCCCGCCCCTTGCGGCACGTGATCAATCCGCGCCCGTAGCTGCCGCCGACAACAAACGCCGCCTTTTTTACCGAAGGATAAATTACGACGCAATACGCCTTGTTGAGCAGATCCTTCGGAATCCCATCCGGCATACCGAGGATTTCCTTGAACACGGTCGCGGATTGGTTGATGCGAATGTCTACCTTCTCTTCCTTGTCTTCGCCCACCACGGGCAGCACGCAGGCCAACATGAGGACTACCAGCAACACCCTGTTCTTCATAAACGCTCCTTTCAACGATGGTTCGAGAGATATATTGGTTGATTTCCGATTTCGGGCAATCAGTTCTGATTGTTGCCGTAACGTCGGCCGTCTTTTAGAATGCCCCGACAGATTGAGTTCACCTGACACTTCACCTTGCTGCCCCTGGGGGCGTCAGATCCTTCGGGAAGCTTTTCAGTGCAACCTCGCGCGAGCGGGAAGAAGTTTTCTTCGCTTCATCGGTTGTGTTTTCGACCAGAGTTCCCTTGAGCACATAATATGCTTCGTCGCCCCGACTCTTGCCTTCGCCGCGCTCAACCGTCCCGCGAAATTCGAACCCTACACCGCGCACAGTCTCCGTGGTAAACGCGAGTTGGTTGCCATCGAGCTCACCCGACTTAAAAAAGTGATCGAGAAATCCGCTATCGCCTTCCTTATCGGCGTAGCGGGAAACAAAGCCGATGACGTTTCCGTGATCTTCGACGGTGACCTGCACAAACTCGCCGTCGCGCAAAAAGCTGTACATGCCGGAGTAATCCGCGCCGGGCGTTGCCGGACTCTGCTGTCGATCCGGATTCTGTCGATCCGATTTCGCCTGCCCGCCCGCCAGCATCAAAGCAAAAAGAACGAAAGAGGCAAATTGCAGCGCGTAGAACAGCTTGCGGAAAAACTCAAGTTTGGTATCAGGGTATCGCTTCAGCGATACCGCAAGTTCTTCCGAATCGGACGCCCCTTTAGGGGCTGGGCATCGAGAATCGACTTTTTCCGCAAGTTGGTAGAAGCGGACGGTGCGGATCGGCATGTTTACCCCGGAATGTTTCAGTATAGCGGCCATGATTATAATGCGGGCACAACGGGATGCCGCAAGCCACACCTCGCGGTCAGTTATAATCGGTCTACAGATTAGCCGTCCGTGGCGAGGCAGCGATGCCGCCTCGGATCCCGCCTTCCGGGGGCACCGTCGTGGGAGTTGGCTAGACCGCAACTTGGAGCCAGAGATGGAATCCCCGAAGACAAGACTGTTGAGACTGTTGGTGGAACGCGATCCTGCGCGCCCGGAATTCATTAGCGAATTTCGCGAAGCGCTTCGCCCGATACTTCGGCGGGCGGAGTTCCCTGGCGACGGCGGGTTCGATCTGTGGCAGGACGTGTTCGTCCAGCAAAAGCTACCGTGGGGACGATTCCTGCAATCCGCGCTGTTGCACGTGGCGGCTGTTGCTCTGATATGGACGCTTTCGCTCTCTTGGATTCGACAGCAAAGAATTCTGGTTCACGCCGCGTTTGATCCGTCGTCGCTGGTAACTTATACGCCGGAAGAATATCTGCCAGCGCTCGACACGGGCGCATCGGAAGCGCCGAAAGAGCAAAAGGGAGACCCCGCCTACGCGAAGCAACCGATCCTTTCGGTTCCTCAGGAAGCCGACAATCGGTCCCAAACCATCGTCGTGCCGCCCGATCTCAAGCTCGACCGCGATGTCGCCTTGCCCAACATCGTTGCCATGGGAGCCATCGTTCCGGCGGTTCCGCTGGATGCAACGCGAGCCCCGTTGAGCCGCATAGTTGCGCCGGAGACGCAGGTCGTGGCGCCCGCGCCGGACGTGGAGTTTGCGCCGGACCGTGTGGTTCAGGCGGCAATGAAGTCGGATGTGATTGCGCCCCCTCCGAACGTGGCGTCTCATCAAACGCGCGGCTTGGCTGGGCCAGAGACTGCGGTCGTGGAACCGCCTCCGGAGTTAACGCACTCGACCAAGGGACACGTTGGGCTCATGAACATTGGCCCGAGTGAAGTGGTGGCGCCCGCTCCACAGCTCGCGTTGGCGGAACAACATTCGCTGACGGCGCGCGGCAGCGGACGTCTGGGAGGCGGCAGCGTGCAACCGGTGGGCCCTCCGCCGACTGTGGCTGCGACGAGCGGCGCCAGCGCGGGTGGACGGCTGATCGCGTTGGGAATTCATCCCGTCGCGCCCTCGGGACCCGTGGCTGTTCCCGGAGGCAATCGCCGGGGAACATTTGCCGCAACTCCACAGGGAAAACTGGGCGCTTCGGGAACACCAGATGTGGCGGGATCGAAATCGGAAGCGAAGAGCGCTGGCGGTCGAGGAGACGGCAGCGGCGGCTTCAACGCGCGCCACAACAACTCTCTGCCGGCTGGCCTGCATGTGGGCGCGGCGGACGCCGGCGCGGACGAGGGACGCGAGATGGCTAGCCTTTCGTCATCGTCGGGAGCGACGGGAGCGACGCCGGGCGCGCGGTCGGGTGCGCGCGTTGCCTCTCCGGTTTCCGACGATAAAATCACCGTCGTGGACCGCAACGTTTTTGGCGGCAAGCGCGTCTATGGGAGGACGCTGAACATGCCGAATCTGAATTCCTCCACGGGCAGTTGGGTGATCAAGTTTGCGGAACTCGACGGGGGGCGGAAAGACGGGGAACTGCTGGAGCCGGTTGCCACGGAAAAATCGGACCCTGGCTATCCGCTGGAATTGATTCGCGCCAACGTACACGGCATGGTCACGCTCTATGCGGTCATTCACGCCGATGGCAAGGTGGGCAATATTCGCGTTCTCAACAGCCCGGACGAACGTCTGGATTCCTACGCGGCAGAAGCCCTCGCCCGCTGGAAATTCCTGCCGGCGGAAAGAGCGGGGAAACCAGTGGCGCTAGAAGCCGTGGTCGAGATTCCGTTTCGGGTTCGGCGGAATTTCTGAAACAGGTGTGGCCACACCAGCGGCCATCATGCTCGCGAAGACTTCGTCACATGAAGGAACGGCCGACACGGGTGCCCGCCTTCCGGGCACAAGCAGAACTGTTCTAGGGCCGGTTTCATAAATCGGTTTTGGGTAGGGCACGGCTCCAGCCGTGCCGCTCAAGGCTTGGAAAAATGCGGGCTTTACAGAGTGCTGAAAAACTCGATTTTGCTCTTGCTTTTGGGTGGCGCAGCGGTTCACCGCTGCGATAACCACCTTGTTTTCAGCGACGGCTTTAGCCGCTGAGGGCGGCTGCGGCGCGCTCCACGAGTTTTTCAGCAATCTGTTTAGCCCCTGAGGGACGTGCCTTCCGAGCGGAAAGGCAAGCTCAGTACACTGACGTCAAGCAGACGCGGATTTTTCTCCGGGTAGCGCGGCGTATACGGCGGGGTTGGCGCAGACTTCGTAGTAGCAGCCGTCGGTCCAGTGCAAAATGGATAGATCGCGGACGTCGACTTGGGCGATACGGTTCTTGCGGATGGCAATCTTGCGAAATACCCCATTGGCGATGGGAACGGTGCCCACGAAGAACTCGCGCTGCTCGTCGATCCATGGTCCAGTAAATCCAGACTCGCTCGCGTCAGGCGTCCAGGCCGCCAGTGAAAGTTCCTGCTGCAGCTTGTGGAAGGCCTCTTCACTCAGACAGATTCCACCTATATTGTAGTTAAGCCTCATCTCTTCCGCTTCGCTTGCGGCGCTCGCGCCGTCGTTTTTATTGCCTCCGTCTCCGATCTGAACCGAGTACACATGGAAGACTCCGGCGTCGGGTGCGAGTTTCTTGCGGACGCGCTTGCTGCAGGAGGAGAGACGGTCGCTCTCATTGATGGCCTCGGAAATCATGATGCGGCGCTCGCCATCCATGAGGTAGAGCGGAGGCGAATCCTGGTAGGCGATACCCAGGCCGACTTCCATCTGGGGCAAGCCGGAGCGTTCCAAAAGTTCGTTGTACTCGCGCAGCAGGCTTACAATCTCGCACGCCAGCACGCAGGCGCGGCCGACGCTGAGCAGGGCCTCGCCTTCGCGTTCGAGCAGCGCCACGATGATGGCATCGCCTTCCAGGAAGACTTTGGCAGCGCCGTATTTCGCCAGCAACTTGTTTACCGGATCGTAGAAATTAAGGCTGAAATACGAAGCGGCGTTCATGCCTTTTTCCATCAGCGAGCGGGTGAGGCGCGAAGAGTCGCGCACGTCGGCCTTCAGGATCACGTGGTGAACAACTCGATCCTCAGCGGGCTTCTGGTCTTCGGGAGGCAGGAACTCGTAGAGCATGCCGTTGAGGGTGGAGAGTTCGCGGACTTTGTCGTCGCTGACCAGGTTGATGCTGTCAAATCCGGCGTTGAGGGCTTCCAGGCCGCGCAGGTCGCGGTGATAGCAAAACAGGTCGTGCAGAAGACGCGCGGCAAAGCGGCTGCGCTCCGAGCCTCGGCAGGAGGCTACGCGTCCGACGGCGGCAAAGAGACGGTCGGAGTGGAGACGGCTTTCGGCAATTATTTTTTCCACCCGCTCCGCTTCTTCGCGGAAGATCAGCGCGTTCTTGATCTGCTGCGGATTTACTCGCGGCGCATACTCGGCGAGCAGAGGAACGGTTTCGTAAGAAGCAACGACGTGGGACAGAACGCCTTCGCGCTGCAGCATACGGGTCCAGATGTCGAGGCGGTCTTTTCGATTGCGATCTTCGGGCGTCAAGTCTTCGCCGTTGCCGGTGCCAACGAGCGCAGTCGCGTTTTCGGGAGCATTGAGCGCCTGCTCCAGATGCTCATCGTCAATGCCCTCCCCGTATCCGAGTTCGCGCAGAAAATTGAGCGCCAACTGGCGGAGACTGGGGAAACGGTCGGGATCTCTGGCGAAGTTGCCGAACATATAATAGTGCTCGGCGCAGAGATAATCGTCGCGGCCATCTTCGGTAAGAATCAGCGGATTAAGGAACAGACGATACCAGCCGGCGGGCAATTCGCCGAGCAGCGATTCGCCGAGTAACGACCGCCGAGTCCGCGCCAGCGTTTCTTTTTCGATTTCGCGAAGCAGACGAAACAACTCCTGCCCGGCGCGGCGGAGGATAATCTTCTTGCGCACCTGGAAAGAGGAGACGAGCTCCTGAGTCTGCATCATTTTCGCTTGCCGCACGCCCTCCAGCGACTTTGACTTCATGCGGCACTGTTCGAGAATTCTGGCAAACTGCGTTTGCAGTTCGGTGCGTATGAACTTGAGCACGGCCAGGCGGCCGAGTATATCGACCGATGGATTGCCTTCTGCCTTGGCGCGATTCAGGATTGCGAGATGAATCGAGACCAGCAGAGTTTTCAGGTCCGCGGGGCCGGGCTTGCACAGTTTGGTGGTGCCCTCGGCGGCGCGTATGAACTTGGTTTGGCCCGTGGACGGAACGTCCATTTCGAAGAGCGATTCCACCTCACCGAAGCGGCAGATATACCGCGCGAGATGAAAACTTAACTCAGCGCTCATGCGCCGGCTGAAAAAAACATCGTAGCGGAGATTGTCGACGCCCAGTTGCAAATCGCTGAACGCGAGTGTGAGCCCGTAGTATTGAAGGTCGGGCCGGCTGGGCGGTTCAGAATTACGCAACCGGAAAACCGGGAGCTTGGGCATTGGCACTCGTCTCTTGCGCTGCTTGCAAATTGCTGAAACTGCAAGTACTAAGCAGCAGGCTAGCACGTCGCGTGGACGGGTCCAAAGTTACGCTGGTACAAACGCGGAAGCACCGCGGTAACGGCTCTTGGCCGGCGCGGAGCGCTCTTTCGAATTCGTCGCCGCGTAGGCTGCCGTTCATCTCCCACCTTCTCTTCCCGCGACCGCGGGATCAGTTTTTGGAGCTTCAACCAGGGCGGGAGTCGTGGACGTCGTCTTTGGGGAGGAATAGCCGCCTTAGCGCAGTCTTGCTGGCGTCGGCCAGGCGGCGGTTCAGATCTTCCATGTCGGCTCTTACCCAGCCTACGCTGGAGATCTTGATCTCGGAGTCCTGCGCGATAAAGAACAACGACGGCACATTGGTGAGGCCATATGCGTTTGAAACCACATAGCCGGCGGGATCTTCGAGAAGCGCGGGGAAGGTTACGCCATACTCTTTCAAAAAGGCAGCAGTGTTGGGCTTGTCGTCCTGAGAAATTCCTACCATGGCGACTTTCTCGCCACCGTACGCTTTGCGCAAGCGCTCGAAAAATGGGAACGCATATTGGCAGACGGGGCAGGAAACCTTGAAGAACACGGCCGCCACGGGTCCGCGCTTGAGTGCGTCTCGTAAAGAGAACGTGCCGCCCTCTTTGCCGCTAAAGAGGGCTGGCAAAGAAAAGTCAGGCGCTTTGCTTCCTTCCCGCAATGCAGTCATATCTTTCCGACCTCCAAACAGGCGATCAATCCACTTCATAAAAGAAATGCATCACCACATTAGATGATACCGCTGGCCTTCAGGATTTTCCGCGTCAACCCGGTGATTGGGATCCGAGGGATACGATCGATTGCGATCCACCTGCCTTTCGCGGCGGCCGGAGCATCTAGCAATGGCGCATTCCGCAACCGCGTATTCCGTAACACATGAACCGTGTAGTCGGTGATGGTAATGGAATGGCGAAACGTGCGCCAGCGCGCTGACTCCGGCAATCGACGCGGAGGTTCGGATGATTGGGGCAGTTCCCACATTCCGGGCATGAGCGCGGCTCGGCGCTGGCGTTGCACCAGCCGGACTTTGCCATCGCTGCCGCCGTTGCTGCGCCACTCCAGGGCACACCAGATTTGTTTCTTTTTCTGACGGGAAGGCGGCTCGGCGCTCGGAATTTCTCCCCGCGTGACACACCATTTCCGCACAGGGCACATTGGGCAATGGGGCGCGCGCGGCACGCACACGGTTGCGCCGAGTTCCATCATGCCCTGGTTGAAATCCCCGGGACGGGAGTTCGCGAGACATGCTTGCGCGTGTTGCCAGGTTTGCGGTGTGGTGAGATTGATGCCGATCAATCTTTGCAACACACGCTCGACATTCCCATCGACAACGGCGACGGGTTCGGAAAACGCGATGCTGGCGATGGCAGCTGCGGTATAGCGTCCGATGCCGGGCAGGGCGAGCAAGGCTTCGGCATTCTGGGGGAAGCAGCCGCCGTGTTGTCTAGCGATTTGCCGCGCGCACCGATGCAACATGCGCGCTCGTCGATAGTAGCCCAGCCCGCTCCAGGCGGCGAGGACTGCGTCTTCAGAGGCTGCGGCTAGCACTTCGACGTTGGGGAAGCGTTCGAGAAAAACGCGGTAGTGTTCCAGCACGGCGGCCACGCGCGTCTGTTGCAGCATGACTTCGCTGAGCCAGATGCGGTAGGGATCGCGAGTCTTGCGCCAGGGAAGGTCGCGGCGATGCTGGTCGTACCAGCCGAGGACAGCCCGGCGAAAGGCGGCCACGTTCTTGCCGATTGCGGGAGACGCGGCGCGCCTCGTCTCTACGGGGATGGCGTCTAGCACGCGCTTCATTGTTGGCTGACGCTGTGCGCGATGACGACCCATCCGGCTTTTTGCTGCTGCCACACGGTCATCATGTGCTGCGGCGCCGAAGGGAGCGGTTGCGAGCCGGCGGTTCCATTGGAGGTGACACCATTCAGAGTGATGGTGTAGGTCACTACAATGGTGGTTCCGTTCAACTCGGTTTTCAGATCGCCGAGCGCGTAGTCTTTTAACTGCCAACCGTGATATTGCTCCAGCGCGGCGGAGCGATCCAGCGTTCCGCCGGGGGTTACGCCCGCGTAATTCGAAGCGAGCGAGCGCTCCACCTCGACCCAGTTCGCCGCTTGCACATCTTTCCAGAAGACGCGCTCCAGACCCTCGCCTCCAGTTGCTTCGGACAAGGCGCGCGCCGGACGATCGCCATAAAAAGTACAGGCCGGCGCGAACATCAGCGCGAAAGTCAGCGCGAAAGTCAGCATCACAATCAGAGAAACCGGCGGAGGTTCGACAGTTATCCTCGGACGCATGGCGTGATTGTATCGTGACCCGGCTTGTGTGGGGACGGGGCTTTGCCCCGTCCAAGCGGGGCGTAGCCCCGCTTCCACACAAAGCCAATTGACCACCGGCAGAGAGCCCACGATAATAATGAAGCCTGGTAACCGCGGCACACGCGTGGACATTAATCCAAGCCGGCAGGGTGCGTATGACAGAATTCGACCGCAAGGTGGAAGGGGCTTCCGCGCGCTTCAACCGCTCGGTAGCGAATATCTCCGAGACTCTGGAAAAAGAGACGAAGGAACTGGTGGCGTATCTGAACGACGAGGTTGTACCAGCGGTGCGAACCCATTCCTCGAAGGCGCTGCGAACGGCGGCGGGAAAGCTCTCCGAGTTCGCGGATTTTCTGGAAACACAGCGCAAGGGTTCTTGAACTGCCTCCCTTCCAGTTGCCTGCCCAAGAAGACGCGGCGGCCATCGCGGCGGCCGGCGACCTGCCCGCTGCCTTGTCTTCTGTTCCTTCTATTGCTGGGCAGCGCGCTTCTGAGCGGCTGTGGTCATAAAAGGACGCCGGCGCCGGTTCCACCACCACCCTCGCTTCCGCAACAAAAAGAGAAACCAGCCGCGACTCCACCCGCGGAAACGGCGGGCGAAAACGAGAAGATCGAGGTTCCTGCCGGCGCCAAACCGATCTTCGAACAAACCGGGATGGCGAGTTGGTACGGCGCTCCCTATCACAACCGGCGCGGATCGAACGGCGAGGTTTACAACATGCACGCGATGACGGCGGCACATCTCACTTTGCCGCTGGGCTCGATCGTGCGCGTCACGAATTTGAAAAGCGGACATTCGGCGCTGGTGCGGATCACCGATCGCGGGCCGTTCGTGGTGGGACGCATCGTCGATCTTTCCCTGGCCGCCGCAAAGGCGCTGGATGTGTACTTGCCAGGCACTGCGAAAGTTCGGCTGGAGGTTCTGCAGGCGCCTGTGTCTCTCGATACCGGCGGACGCTGGGCGGTTCAGATCGGCTCCTTCACCGGGCAGAAAGCGGCCGCCGAATTAGCGGGGCACTTGCAGAAGCGTTACCAGACAGCCAACGTCTTGAAGTTTGTGAGTCCCGTGGGAGACTGGTGGGTGCGGGTGCGGGTGCTGGACGACGACCGCCAGCGCGCGACAACTCTGGCCCACGAGACCGAGACTGCGGAGGGATCGGTATTTCTGGTGCGGCTCGACTGAAATTTCTTGCCAGGCGCCGTTAGCTGGAGTGGTATTGTTTCTTCCAGAGATATCGAGAACTTATCTCCGTGTTGACTTGCCGGATGATCGTAATCCCAGGCAAGGGGAGACTCAGTTATGGCGGGTTGTCTATTCTGCCGAATCATTAGTGGAGAAGTGCCATCCAAGAAAGTGTATGAAGACGAGCACACATTTGCCTTTGAAGATCTGAACCCACAAGGCCCGACCCACGTGCTGGTCATCCCGAAGAAGCATATTTCTGGCTTGAAGGAAGCGACGGCAGAGGACGCGGAGCTGGTAGGTCGCTGTCACCTGGCGGCCGCGCAGATTGCACGCGAGCGGTCGATTGAAGATGGCTACCGCACCGTGCTGAATGTGGGCCCGCG
>CABECO010000633.1_pt1 | contig 11070 bp, 7 predicted proteins | sample 3422431 | NCBI WGS metagenome assembly CABECO01 (sample SAMEA5534327, study PRJEB31848) | metagenome | biome: tundra; feature: field; material: soil | place: USA | collected 2013-05 | depth 0.15 m
TCTTCGGCGAATCCGAACCTGCAGAATATTCCGATTCGCACGGAACTTGGGCGAGAGATTCGGGCTGCGTTCATTGCCGAGCCGGGGCACGTACTGCTGGCGGCGGATTATTCGCAGATCGAACTGCGTCTGCTGGCACATTTTTCGAAGGACAAGCTGCTGGTGGAGGCGTTTCGGCGCGGGGATGACATTCACACGCTGACGGCATCGCAGGTGTTTGGCGTGCCGCCGCTGATGGTTACGCCAGACCACCGGCGGCAGGCGAAGGTGGTGAACTTCGGGATTGTCTATGGGCTGTCCGCGTTTGGGCTTTCGCAGCAGTTAGGCATTGAGCCGGGTGAGGCCAGGAAATTCATCGATGCCTATTTTGAAAAATATGCGGGAGTGCGGGCGTTCATCGATGCAACACTCGAGCAGACGCGGCGCGATCAGAAAGTGAAGACGCTGTTCGGGCGCATTCGGCCGATTCCCGACATCAACAGCAAAAACGCCACCCAGCGCGGGTTTGCGGAGCGCACGGCGGTGAACACTCCGCTGCAGGGAACTGCCGCCGACCTGATCAAGTTGGCGATGATCCGTATTGATGAGGAAATCCGGAAGCGCGGGCTGAAGTCGCGGATGACTTTGCAGGTACACGATGAACTTGTATTCGAAGTGCCGGAGCGCGAAGTGGAGGCAATGAGACCGCTGGTGCGGGAACACATGGAGGAAGCGCATTCGCTTGCGGTTCCGTTGCAGGTAGAAATCGGAGTGGGGCCAAACTGGCGGGACATGGAGTAGGGAGAGGCACCGAGACAATAAATGATGTGGGCCGAGGCTGAGGAAAACTATTCCAGCGTTTCCGATATACTTCGGAGGAACGATCTTGCAAGCGCCGCCTTCGTCGTTCGTTCCAGCCGGTTGATTCCAGCCGCATGAAGAATAAGGATCTTCGATCCTGCGGAGGCAGTCTGATGAGTGCAGCTCCATCGATGGCGCGCGAAGAAACGCCGCGGCGCGTTTTCCCGCGGCACCCGATCAATGTGCCCCTGGATTTGATCGCATTGCGATCGGGGGTCCCCGAAAATTTACCTGGGCGCTGCACCGACCTCAGCGAAGCCGGTGTGGGCGCTGTTGTGGCGGGAGAACTGGCTGCCGGCCAACAGGTGGCAGTCGAACTGCGGCTTCCGAATGTGGGCGTGCCGGTCCGAGCGCGGGCGCTGGTTCGTTATCAGTCAAGGCTCCATTGCGGGCTTGAGTTTGTTGGATTGTCGGTGGAGCAGCGGGAGATGATCCGGTATTGGGTTTACCAATCCGCATCACAGCCGGTGGATTCCAGAGATTTCAAGAAAGAAAAGAAAGTTGCAGATGCCAAGACGGAAGCGCCCGTGGTCGCGGTGGCATCGGCTGCCAAGCCAAGGCGCAGAATTCGCATTGGGCGGCGTGGATTTTATGTGCTGGTCGCTTGCATGCTAGCTCTGGCCGGTCTGGGATGGTGGCAGTGGCAGAAGTCATGGAACGAACTGGAAAAGCGGGCGCCAGCCAGGCAATCGAGGCTGCGAGTCTCTCCCGAAGCCATCGAAAGGCGGATTGTAACGAAGGTGCCGTTTGCGGCCAGTGTCCGGACCCGACCGGCTGGATTGACGGGGCGCTACTCGAATTTTTCAGCCTGCTGGAAGGGCACACCTCGCTGGTCTTTTGAGGAGACGATCGCGGAGACACGCGGCTCGCCGTCGAGTTGCCAGTCATCGAGTTTCCAATCAATGTTCAGCGCAGGATCATTCCACGCCACCGTGCGCTCGTGCTCGGGCGCATAAAAGTCCGTCGCCTTATAGAGGACATGGGCGGTCTGGGACACGACCCGGAAGCCGTGAGCAAATCCGCGCGGAATCCATAAAATGTGTTTGTTCTCGCCGGAGAGTTTGAAGGACTCCCACTTTCCGAAGGTGGGCGAGCTGCGGCGGAGGTCGAGCGCGACGTCAAGAATCTCGCCGGTGATGGCGCGCACGAGCTTTCCCTGGGGCTGGCGAATCTGGTAGTGCAAGCCGCGGATGACATTTCTCTCGGAATAGGAATGATTGTCCTGTACGAATGGCTCAGGAATGCCGAGCTCGGCAAACGTGCGCTGGTGGTAGCTCTCCAGAAAAAAACCGCGGTCGTCGCCGAACACACGCGGTTCGAGGAGCAGAAGTCCGGAGAGGCTAGTGGCGATTTTTTTCATCGGAAAGTTCTCTCCATGATGGCGCGTCCAGGTTGTGGCCGCCGGCGGCTTCCGAGTTGCGCTCGGCTTGGACGGCAAAGGGCGACCGTCCCCACACGAGCCCCCCTCAAATCAGAAGACGCGTTCCCGAAGCAATTGCAGCAGGTAGGCGCCGTATCCATTGTTGCGCATCGGATGCGCCAGCGCCTCCAGTTGTGCGGCGGTGATGTAGCCTGACCGATAGGCGATTTCCTCGGGGCACGCGACCATGAGGCCCTGGCGCTTCTGCAGGGTCTGAATGAATAAAGATGCTTCCATCAGGGCTTCGTGCGTGCCCGTGTCGAGCCAGGCCGTGCCTCGCCCCATCACGCAGACGTTGAGTTGATTGCGCTCGAGATAGACGCGGTTGACGTCGGTGATTTCAAGTTCGCCGCGCTTCGATGGCTTGAGGCTGGCGGCAATTTCGACGACCTGCCGATCGTAAAAATAAAGTCCGGTGACGGCGTAGCGCGATTTCGGCTGCTTCGGTTTCTCTTCAATGCTGAGCGCCTTTGGCGTCTTTCCCTGCGGATCGAACTCGACCACGCCGTAACGCTCGGGGTCATTGACCAGGTAGGCAAAAACGCGAGCGCCTTTGCGCTGGAGCGTGGCGGCGCGCAATTCTTTGACGAGGTCGTGTCCGTAGAAAATGTTGTCGCCGAGCACGAGCGCGCAACCGCTGGAGCCGATAAATTCCCTGCCGATCAGAAACGCCTGCGCAATGCCTTCGGGCTTCGGTTGCAGGGCGTAATGGAAATTGACGCCATAGCGGGAGCCATCGCCGAGCAAGTGCTGAAAGCGGGGCAGATCCTCGGGCGTCGAGATGAGCAAAATTTCGCGGATGCCGGCCAGCATCAGCGTGGAGAGTGGGTAGTACACCATCGGCTTGTCGTACACCGGCAGCAGGCTCTTGGGAAGCACGTGGGTGACGGGATAGAGGCGCGTGCCCGATCCTCCCGCGAGAATAATGCCTTTGTATTTCGGTGGTGCGGTTTTGGTCATGTCGAGTTTCAGTTTCGGCTTTCCGTCTCAGCTTCCCGTCTCAACGCTCGGTGGCATAATGTTTCGCCATCCATTGGCGATAGCTGCCGCTGGTGACGTCGCGGACCCAGTCTTCGTGTTCAAGATACCAGCAAACGGTTTTGCGTATGCCGCTCTCAAATGTCTCCAGCGGGTGCCAACCCAATTCGCGTTCGATTTTGCGCGCGTCCATGGCGTAGCGGCGGTCGTGGCCGGGGCGGTCTTTGACGAACGTGACGAGCTTGCTGTGGGGAACGGCGGGATCGTTCGGGCGCAGTTCGTCGAGCAGTTGGCAAACAGCTCCAACAATGTCCAGGTTCTTTTTTTCGCTTCGGCCGCCGATGTTGTAGGTTTCTCCGATGCAGCCGCGGGAGAGCACGCTGCGAATGGCGCGGCAGTGATCCTCGACGTAGAGCCAGTCGCGAACGTTTTCGCCGTCACCATACACCGGGAGCGGCTTGCCGGCGCAAGCATTCAGGATCATGAGCGGGATCAGTTTTTCGGGAAACTGGTGAGGTCCGTAATTATTGGAGCAGTTGGTGGTCAGAACGGGAAGGCCATAAGTGTGGTGATAGGCGCGGACCAGATGATCGGAAGCCGCCTTGGACGCCGAGTACGGACTGTTGGGCGCATAGGGGGTGGTCTCGCTGAAAGCCGGGTCGTTGGGGCCGAGCGATCCGTAGACTTCATCGGTGGAAACATGCAGGAAGCGGAACGACGCGCGATCGGTTTCCGGAAGCGCCGACCAGTAGGCTCGCGCTTCTTCGAGCAAGTTGAATGTGCCGTTGACGTTGGTGCGGACGAAATCATCGGGGCCGTGGATGGAGCGGTCGACGTGGCTCTCGGCGGCGAAGTGAACGATGGCGCGGGGTTGTTCGCGCCGCAGCAAGTTGAGCAGAAAATCGCGATCAACGATGTCGCCCTGCTCGAAGCGATAGCGCGGGTGAGCTTCGACGGCGCGCAGATTGTTGAGATTGCCCGCGTATGTCAGCTTATCGAGATTCAGAATGCGGGCCGGTTCAGAGGCAATCCATTGGAGGATGAAGTTCGAGCCAATGAAGCCCGCGCCGCCGGTGGCGATGATGAGATCTTCCATGCCAGATATGCGCAAAAACACCGCGTTCCGATTCTAATCATTATCACCGCCGGACGCGAAGTCGTGCGCAGCTTCGGCGGCGCGTCTACGGATCAGACGGGTGCGGTTTGGCTGGGGTTGGGGGTAGAGGGCTCGATCCAGCGGCGCGACCGGAATGGCAGAAGTACGCATCAGGATCTTCGTACTCGGCAGGTGCTCGCTCGGGCCCCAGCCCAGTACCTTGTAATAGGCCTTTTCGATAGTGCGGGCGATTGCGGGCCAGAGAAACTGGCTCTGGATCCGTTCCTGCCCCCGGGCGGCGGACTGACGGCGAAGTTCGGGGTTGTGGACGAGCCAGTCGAGCTTGCGCTCAAGATCTGCCTGGTCGCCGCGGTGGAAGGTGAAACCGGCGCCCTCGACCACCTCGTTATTTTCCGGAATATCGCTGGTCAGCACGCAAACACCGGCCGCCATGGCGTCTAGCAGCGCCAAAGACAGGCCCTCAATCTCAGACGGAAGCACGAACAGAGCGGCATGGGAGAGAAGCTCTTCGAGATCGGCACCAGAGACCCAGGGAAGGAAACGGATGCGATCGGATTCGTGGCGGCGCAAGCTCTCGGCGTAGGAATCGGAGTGACTCGATCCTCCGGCGAGCACCAGTTTCATTTCAGTGTTGAGGCTTTCGAAAGCATTGATCAGGAGATGGCAATTTTTTTCCGGCGAAAACCTACCTAAGAAAAGGACGTAGTTGTCGGGGAGGAGATCCCACTCGATCAGTTTCCGGGGGACGCGACGGGGCGCTAGCGTAGCTCCGTTTGGGACGTAAATAGTATCGCGATTGTACTGCTGGCGGTAGTGCTGCTGCAGCGTACGCGAGACGACCATGGTGGCATCGGGCGAGGAAACGGCGGCAGCTTCTCCCCAGCGCAGTACGCGCGACGCGATTCGGCCCCACTTGCCGCGCTGCCAGTCGAGGCCCTGCACGGTGACGACGGTCTTCTTACCGGCAAGCCGCGGGAGAAAAGAAAACAACGCAGGTCCCAGGCATTGGTAATGGATGACATCGTAGTCCGACGTCATGGCATGCGCCGTGCTCAGCAGAGTGTGGACGAAAGTTTCCAGATGTTTCGAGCGGATGGTCGGCAAGCGTCGCACGCGCATGCCGTTGTGCGTGTTTATGGGAGGAGTGAAGTAACTGCGGCAATATACGGTGACTTCGTGCCCCAGGCAGGCCAGTTCGTGGCCAGCTTGTTCGTAGTAGGATTCAACGCCGCTGTACTTGGAGATCAGGCCGCGACCCCCAATGAACGCGACGCGGACGCTGCGGCGCGGGCGAGGGAGCTTCGGTGCGGCGGGGAAGGACACAAGCTTCTTGGCGGATGTGATCCGGGCGTAGAGCCCGAGCAGCTTCTCCATGTGTAGGTCAGGGTCGTGGTTCACTTTCACGCGACTGCGAGCGGCAGCGCCCATCTTCTGGATCAGATCGGGGCGGTCAAACAGAAATCCAATGGAGTGAGCGAGCTGTTCGCGGTCGCCGTCGGGATAAAGAAGGCCGGTGACGCCATGTTGGACGATTTCCCGGCGCGAACCCAGATCGGAGGCGATGACGGGCCGTCCCCAGGCATAGGATTCCAGAATGGATTTCCCCAAGGTCTCGTAGGCGTGGGACGGAAACACGGAGAAGCTGCAACCGGCAATGAGTTTCTGGAGTTCGTCGCCCTGGACCATGCCCGCGAACAGGACTTGATTCAAGTTCAATTCTTTCGCGAGCGACTCGAGCCGGGGACGCTCGGGACCGTCTCCCGCGATCACGATAGGAATGTGTGGCAGCCGTGCCATGGCGCGCAATAGCTCATAGACGCCTTTCTCGGCGGAGAGCCGGCCGAAGTAGAGCAGGTACCCTTCGTCGATGGCGATGTCTTCTTTGCTGGGCAGAGCCTGAAAGTGGGGCAAGACTTCGATGCGCTGCGCAGGGAAACCACTATTGATCAACTTGTCGCGCACGAATTCGCTGGGAGCCAGGAACAGGTCCACGCAGCGTTCGTAAGTTCGCAACCATTTGTGCAGGTATGCTTCGGCGGCAAGAACTACCGCGCTGGAACGTGGGCCGTCGTAGCAACCCTTCGTAACGACCTTGTAGAAAGCGCCATTCTTGCAGTGTTCTTTGCAGGCGCGGCCATCGGTCACAAAATTGTAGGTTGGACACAAAATCTTGAAATCGTTGAGGTGGTAAAGCACGGGGATGCCCTGCTGCTTCAGTTCCCAAAGAATCGAGGGCGACAAGTGGTGGTAGATTCCGCGAACATGCGCCAGATCGGGTGAAAAATCAGCCAGGCAACTCCGCATAGCGCGCCGGGCCGATGTCGAATAGAGGGCGTGCGCCGCCATCTTAACCTTCTTCAGCAAACTGGCGTTTGGATCCTTGAAGTCAAGATATGGAATGCGATAACTGCGGCCTGTGAAAGCGGGCGTGTGGCCGTGGTCCATGCTGAACAGAGCGGTTTCGTGGCCGCGCTTATCCATCTGGCGGATGAGGTCGAAGAGGTACGCTTCAGTGCCGCTAAAGGGATAGTCGTACTTGTTGCAATACAGGATGCGCATAATTACCCTCCGATTGGGGAATGCGGGCCAGGAATTGCTCTGCGAAAGCGCGTACGTTTCGCTGGCGATTATAGGAAGCGGCGACGCTGGCCGCGGCCGCGCGCTGGATGGGTGCCAGAGAAGCTTTGTGGCCCTGAATCCAACTGACGGTGCTGACGAAATCGGGCAAACAGCCAGGCTGGTAAAGAAATCCAGTGCGCTGGTGCTCGACCAGTTCGGGAATCCCGGTGATGGCAGGAGCAAGCACAAGTTTTTCGTGAGCCATGGCCTCCATCAGGACTACCGGGATTCCTTCGCTCTTGCTCGTCATGACGACCAAGTCGGCGTAGCGGTAATAGCCTTGAAGTTCGGTGCGAGACACGTGACCGATCAGGTAAACACGCTCTTGGAGTCCCAGGGCCGCAATCTGGCTTTCGAGAGCCGCACGTTCCGGCCCCTCGCCGACGATCCAGCAGATAAAGTCGAGACCTTGGTCGCGAAGCGCGGCGCAGGCCTGGATGAGAAAGCGATAATCCTTCACTCGATGCAGGCGTCCAACGGAGAGCAGGCGAAGCCGCCGCGGTTCCGCTTCGACTTCCGCCTCGGATGCGGGAGTGGGTGTAGGCCAAGGCAGCACGCGATCTACCCCAAGACGTTGCACGATGATTTTCTCCGCGGGCGTGGAAGGATAGCTGCGAAGAATGTACTGGCGGTTGAAATCGGAGACCGTTACACAGAACTGGCAAGCACGCAGCTTGGCCGAGAGCAGGTCGGCGCGCTGCAGTAGATCTGATCCGTGCAGGGTGAAGCTGAAGCCGATTCCAAGCAGATTGGCGGCGGCTAAGGCCATCCATGAGGCGAAGTATCCGTGATGAGCGTGGATGTGGTCGACATCGAGTGGCGCGAGTTGTTCAGCCAGCGCGGCACCCATCAGCGTGTGGCCTAGCGCACGAATGCGGCGGGCCGGGGAAGTCCCGCGCTCCCACAGCAAGGGCCGCAACAATTGCCAGAGGTTGTGACGATCGGAGGCGAGCCGGTGCGCCGCCCGCACCAGTTCACCGTCGGAGAGCGGCTGAAAGAAGTGCGTTTCTTTCCAGAAAGCGCGTTCCGCCAAGCTGAGATGATGCGGCGAAACGCGTTTGCCGCTGCAGCAGATCATTTGCGCCCCGCGCCGCCGCAGTTCCGTGATTTCATCGGTCACGTAGGGTTCGAGGGGAGAAGGAAACTCGTTGGCGATATAGGCGATCGTGGTCATGCGAGGGACTCTTCGGAGGCGCAGAGCATCCCGGCAACGGTGAACACGAGTCCAATGACGAACTGGTACGCCATGTCGACGAAGAATGCGTTAAAGAGATAAACGCTGAGTAAGATAGGCCAGATCTTGCGCAGGGCAGCGACGGGGCCGGACTCACCGGGCGGACCGTGCCAGGAAAGCCGGAAGAGGTTGAAGAAGAGAACGCCATACAGGGCCAACCCCGGCACCCCGAACTCAACCAGCAAGGCGAGGTAAGTGTTGTGCACGTAGAAGGTGCGGAGGTGGTAGCCCTGCATGCGGCGGGCAAGCTCAGCGTACATACCTCCGGCAGGCCAACCGGTGAAGGGCCGCTCCTGAAACATCGCCCAACCGGCGTCGTACACGGCCAGGCGCGCTGCCACCGGTCCGCGTTCTCCGGTGCGGTCCCAAAGAGCAGTTTTGAGCGAATGGTCGCTGAAGCTGATGGTTAGGCCAACCAGGAAGCCCGCAACCGCCAACAAGATACACGCTGCTTGCAGACGGCGTTCGATCAGGCGGAATCCGAGGACGATGGTGGAGACGGCGAACGAGATCCAAACCGCGCGCGTCATGGTGGCGAGCACCGCCAGGGGCAGAGCCAGCCACAGCAGCCCGACGACGGCTTTGCGCTTTTGCGAGAGCGCAATGACAAGAATCCCAAGAATGTTCAACGAAACGCCGTTGGCCACCGCCTGGAGAAATGGGCCACGAGCGCGGTCGGCATGAAAACCAAGGTTTTCGTCAAGAATGAAACGCGGAAAGATGAGTGAGCGGGCGTCTGCGAAGAAGGCGATGGCAATGAACACGAGGTAGGCGAGCGCAAGGACGGCGAAAATTTCGAAGTGTCTGCCTTGGGATGCGCCTCGGAAGACCATCACCGCGATGTGAAATAGCGCAAAGGGAACGATGTATTTGCTGGCAATAATGCTCCAGATTTGTGCGTCGAACGGCTCCCGAAGTGCCCGGAACACGGCGAGCGCCAGGAGACTGAGCATGGGCAAACTGAGTCCGGCAAAGAATGGGATCTTGTCGCGGAGCGCCATCGTACGCAGCGCAACGAAGAAGACTAGAACGCCGAAGGCGATTCGGTCGGCGTAGAAAGAAAAAAGGTCCGGTGGCCGGAACAGGAAAACGGTCATCGCGGCCACGTAAAGGATGGAGGGAAACGCCAATCCCAGGTGAAGAGGGCGCAGCAGCAGACCGGCAGCTCGCCAAAGCGGGTTGTCGTCATTGTCCCGGGTTAGGGCTAGGGCGCGGCTGGTCGTGGTTAGTGTGCCCATGGCGGGAGTTAGACTCCTTCCGGCGCGAACAGCACGCGGACTGTGCTGGCGAGGATGCGCAGGTCCAGGCGCAGACTCCAATTCTCGATGTAGGTGAGATCAAGGTGCATGTTGAGTTCAAACGACGGACAGCCGCGCGCCGTAATCTGCCACAGGCCAGTGATGCCTGGTTTCACGTCAAGGCGGCGGTAGTGTTGAAGTTCGTAATGGTTGACCTCGTCGACGGGATGAGGCCGCGGTCCAACCAGGCTCATTTCCCCGAGCAGCACGTTCCAGAGCTGCGGGAGTTCGTCGAGGCTGTAGCGGCGGATGATATGGCCGATGCGGGTGATTCTAGGGTCGTCGTCAAGTTTGAAAATCGGGCCTTCTCGCTGGTTGCGGTCGCGCAACTCTTCCTTGAGGAGTTGGGCGTTGGTCACCATGGAGCGAAACTTGTAACAGCGGAAGCGGCGGCCTTTGGCGCCGGTGCGTTCCGCGGAGTAGACGACCGGACCGGGCGAGTCCAGCCGAATGAGCAGGGCAATGATCGCCATTAGAGGACTGGCCAACACAAGACCGAACGCCGCACCGGTGAGATCCAGAAAACGCTTCAGAAACAAGGCGGTGCCAGGTAATGGCTCGCGATGAAGGGTGACGACCGGCACTTCTCCGATGTGATCCATGCCTGAGTCGGGCCATGGCCCTGGCGGCAGATCGGGTACGGCACGAATATCCAGATGGTTATGGAACGCGAGCTCAGCCGCTTCTCGCGCCTGGGCTGGCTGGTCGGGAAGAGCGAGGATGACCTCATCAATGAACTCAGCGCGAGCGAGCCAGTCCAAGTCTCCGATTCGCCCCAGTACAACCGGAGAAAGAGGCAGTTTGTCGTCCACGAAGCCGCAGACGGTTGCGCGGTGGAGAGGATCGTTGCGCATTGCCTGAGCGATCGAGCGAGCGATCGGCCCCCCGCCAACGATGAGGATCTTGCGCGATTCCGTTTCGCGGCACCGCCGTTTCCAGGCAAGCTGCTTCAACCGGCGCCACAGCACGAGGCCCCCCAGGCTGCTGGCAAATGTCGTGAAGGCGGCGAGAGGGCGCATTCCATCCCACGCAGCGATGAAGACCAGCCCGATCGCGAACAGGGTTGACCTCGCCAGGGCTGGGACGGTCCCGGCGGGAGACGGGTCGTCGGCGCGTTTGTAGAGCCCCTCGCAGAAGCTGAGGAGCGTTACCAGAGCGGCAAAAATGGGCAGATAAGCCCAAGGCAGGCCCCACGCGGGAGAGAACAGCGATGACGCTCCGCACACCAGCGCGAGAACCATCAAATCGGCTGCCAACAATTGACAAAGAGTGAATCGATCGACGGCAGGTTGCGGGGGGAGTTGTGGAGCTGGCGTTCGCGCCTGCGAGCGTCTTGTGGTGGTTTTGTCCTTAACGCTGACAGGACGCGTGGGGGCGGCATCGGCCGTCGGCGCGGACGTTGTCGGCGCGACCCTGGGACGCGGCATTGCAGGAGTCCCAGGAATCATGCGAGCGTACTGCGAGGGGCAATCTTTGGGTCCGGTGTTCCACAATCGGTTTGTGGTCAATTCGCCCATGAGATTCACAGATTCCGATACAGGCCCTGCGGCACGGGAAAACGGCG
>CABECO010000634.1_pt1 | contig 11070 bp, 8 predicted proteins | sample 3422431 | NCBI WGS metagenome assembly CABECO01 (sample SAMEA5534327, study PRJEB31848) | metagenome | biome: tundra; feature: field; material: soil | place: USA | collected 2013-05 | depth 0.15 m
GGGATGTAGCTGAACACTTCTTCCTGACGATCCTCGTTTCCTCGCATACCTGCTTCTAACGCACCTTTCGCCAAAAACCAAGTGAGTTTTTCCGCACCCTCTAAACTCGTGCCCTTCCCAAACCCCGCTTGGATCAGAGTTGTTCCGCAGCCTCCTAGTGTCGTGTCCCGTAAATTCGCGACATAACTATGGTCTGTCATCGTGAGCGAAGCGAAGGACTTATGTATTTGAATTCGCTGGGCAGCAACTCCCTCCCTTCGCTCAGACAAATGTTCAAACTTATCTCGCGAATTTACGGGACAGTATACTAGCGAGACGGTACGCCACGCTACCTTTTGAGGTTGCGAAGCCCGCGCCGCTTTTCGCGAACAGCAGTGCTTCGTTTCGCTCAGCATGACAAATTCCTAAGACCCTCGGAAAGCTGTCGGCATCAGAAACTGAGAACTGCGAGCGGATAGCTGAGAGCTGAGAAATGATAGCTGACAGCCAAAAGCTAGGAGCTAAAAGCCGGACGCGCTGGTTGGCCGCCGGGTTACTGTGCGGCTGGCCGCGGACTTAGCGCGGCTGCAGTGGCGGAAGCGGCGGTGCTTGCCAATTCTCCGGGCTTCCGCGCCAGGAGTTGCTGCAGAAGCAGCAGATCGCTTTCGACATCGGCGCGCGCCGTCTTTCGGGCGGCGGCGGGTTTCAATTCCTCGCGCAAGCGTGCCTTCACGAGGCCTGCGGCAAACTCGAAACCCTCGGGGACGTTCAGAATATTGGCCCGCGCGATGCCCACGGGCGTGACTTCGCCGGCCAGACGCACCTTTAGCGTGGGTTCTCCGGACGCATCGAAGGCGGGCTCGGCGGCGGCGTGAAGGGACGCCCAGTGGGGGTCATCTGTGTCGGCGGCCAGCGCAGCGTTCGCTGACGACGCGGTTCGCAGCAGTTCCTCCAGTCGGTCCTGAACGGCGCGGCGATCCATGCGCGTCAGGCGCGTCAGGGGCGCATCCAACTGCTGCTGAGAATCGAGGATCAGGGCGTTGCGCGACGGGTTGAAGCGCCCGTGTCCGACATACCCGGCGACCAGGGCGCCCGCGATGTAGGGATGCAGCGCGAACAGCGGCAGCATGTATTTCTTCGCCGTCAGCGCGCACTCCGTCACGGTGTGCGCGGGTTTGGAGCGCGGAACCGTGCCTGGGACTTGGGGAATTGCGTAGCTCGATGGCCGCGACGTCCGCAGTTCGGGATGACGGCGGGTGTAGGAGGACAGCGTTCTGGCCAGCTGTTTCGGGGTGGTGACGCCGAGGTCGGCGACGATGCTGCGATGCACGGCGTGGGGATGGTAGAAATCGATGATGCCGCGGGCGAAATCAGCGCAGTTCGCGGTAATCAGCGTCCAGCGCTGGCGGTTGGGCCGGTTGTTGAGCTTGCGAATCAGCGCCGCGTCCTGCTCGGGGCTGGTCTCGATCTCAAAGGCGTAGATGGTGCGGATATAGGAGGCCCCGATCAACTCGTACCAGACGCCACCGGGCGTGCCGCCATCGGGAAGGTCGGGAACGAGCGATTCCAGGTGATCGCGCCGGTAGCGGTCGCGCAGAAAGGCGAGCAGCTTGGCGTCGACGAAGAGCGGGATGTCTTCCTGTTTTTCTACGGCGTACAGATAAGGGATGAGAGGAATTGCGATCCAGTCGTAACCGCCGATACCGCGGTAACGGCTGAGGACGACTCCAGTTTCGCCCGGCGCGCAGAGACGCAGGACGACCGGGGATGCGGCGCAGACGCGGCTGAGGTAGACCGAGGCATGGCCTGTCCCGGCGAGAGCGCCATCGTAGCCGTAGGGCTCTCCCAGGAACAGCGTGGCCTCAGCCCGCGCGTGGGGAATCGAGCACAGGCAGAAGAGCAGAATGGCAACCAGCTTCCTCAGTCTCAAAATAGCCTCTACTTCGCCTGCGCCCGCCCTTAAAGACGTATTCTAATTCAGAGTCCGGTCGTCCGGCTCTCCTTTTACGCTGCTACTAACTGTTGCAATATCGTAATTTTACAATCGGCCGCTGCACCCGGGTTCTAGAGCTGGTTTCATAAATGCCTTGCAGTTCGGAAGGCACGCCCCAAAGGGGCTAGAGGCCGCATTCTTCCAGGCCCTGAACGGCACGGCTGAACAGGCTGCGGAAAAACTCGTCGCGCCGCAAGAAGCTCACCTCGGTGCTAAAGCGCGGACACATTTTCAACGACTTAACGGCACGAGTAAACTCTTGCCCTTCCCAAAACCGGCTTTGATCGGAATTCTTCCGCAACCTGTGAAGCCGTGCCCTACCCAACACCGATTTATGAAGCCAGATCTACTCTCCTTCGGCAGTCGGATTTCTTAGTGCTGTTTGGCTGAGGAACTGGCGGCCAGTTCGCGGAAGAGGCCGAGCAAGGCGGATGCGGCTTTCTGATCGGAGAGGTTTTCTAGCGCCACGGTGGCCGTGAAGTGCGGGGAGGTAGAGTTGAAGCGGACGCCGACAAAATCCTTGTCGCGCCAGGAGGCCAGCGCATTCACCACTGGGTTGAGTTCGACGGGCCAGTCTTCCTTGGTGGTCAGAATGACGGGGCCGGGGCGGCTGATGGTCCAGGCGCGAGTGCGGGCCGATGCTTTCGACCCCGAGGTTTTCGTGCCCGAGCGGCCCGACCAGCGATGACGGATGACATCGAGATGGAAGCCCGGAGGGAATCCCATGTCGGCTTCGAAAGTTAGCGTTTCCTGCTGCTGGCGCCAGCGGCTCAGGGCCCATTGCACGGGGAGCGGACGCGGCAACAGGCGAATGGTGAGGCGGGCATCGTCAAACCAGCGCGAGGAAAGATGAAGAGTCGCTTTCAACCGGGAGCTGCTGGCCTGCCATCGCAGATCGGCGACGCGGCCTTTTCCGAGGCATGCCGCCTGGACCGACTGCAGCACGTTGCCGGCACGCCTTCGGTTGTAACGGACAAACCAGGCATACCAGATGAAGCAGAGTGCGAGTGCCGCGCCCGCGTCAATGAGAATGAAACGCCCCACGTTGCCTCGTGCAAGAAATCCTACTTCTTACGGATGCAACTGCGCAAGGGGGTGAGGAAAAAAAGGTGCAGGGCGCTGGCTAGTCTTTCCCGCAGCTTTTCCGCTACTTTTTCCGCTACGCTCGCGCCACGCTACAATCCCGCTACAATAGCGGCGTGCGGTTGCGAATCCGAGAATTCGAGAAACCCGATTTGGAGACGTTGTGGCGGATTGACCAGGCTTGCTTCGATGCGCAATTGGCGTACTCGCGAACGGAACTGGCCTTGTATATGGGCCGGCCGGGGTCGTTTACCCTGGTGGCCGAAGCCGAAGGCGGCGAGGTTTCGGGCAACGGCAAGGCGCCCGCAGCGATTCTGGGTTTTATCGTGGCGGAGATTCGCCGCAAGAGTGGGCACATTATTACCATCGACGTGGTCGCGGAGGCGCGGCGGGCGGGAGTCGGCTCGGCTTTGCTTGGGGCGGCGGAAGAAGAGTTGCTGCGGGCGGGAGCAGTCGCAGTGGCGCTGGAGACTCCGGTGAATAATGCCGCCGCGATTCGCTTCTACAAGCAGAAAGGGTATTTCGTGGAAAAGACGGTCGCCGGGTACTATTCGAACCATATGGATGCGCTGGTCATGACGAAGGAGCTGCCGCGTTCGCTGGTGCGATGATTTGCCGGAGAGAGCTGGGTCGTCCCTCCGGGACTTGAAGCGTATCTCCTACCTTTCCCAGCGCTGAAGCGCTGGGCTAAGGTCGGTCGCCCCTTCGGGGCTGGATCCTAGTCGGTCGTCCCTTTGGGGCTGGATTCTCGTAGAGCTGCGGGTTGCCGTGCCTCCGGCCCGCAGGGTGAGACGGGGCAAGCCCCGTCTCTACGGGTGGAAGATTGGTGCGCAGGAGGAAGTGGAAGATTGGTGCGCAAGAGGAAGTGGAAGATTGGTGCGCAGGAGGAAGTGGAAGATTGGTGCGCAGAGGAAGTAGAAGATTGGTGCGCAGAGGAAGTGGAAGATTGGTGCGCAGAGGAAGCGGCTTGATGAAGATTGCTATCCAGGGAGAGCTTGGCTCTTTCAGCCACGAAGCGGCGGAAGCGATGTTGCCGCGGGCGAAGGTGGTGCCGTGCGCGCGTTCGATCGAGGTCTTCGACCGCGTCAAGCGTGGATCGGTGGACGGGGCGGTGATTCCGATTGAGAACTCGCTGGCGGGGTCGGTCGCGGAACACCTCGATCTGTTGCTGGGGCGCGAGGTTCATATTGTGCGCGAGTTTCGGTTGCGCATCGTTCACAACCTGATCGCGCTGCCCGGCACCAAGCTGGGCGAGGTCCGGCGCGTGTTCTCTCATCCTGTTGCGCTCGATCAATGCCGCGACCTGTTTGCGAAGAATTCGAGGCTGGAGCGGGTGCCGTTCTACGACACGGCGGGAAGCGTGAAGCATGTGGTGACGGAGAGCTTGCGCGATGCCGCGGGCATTGCCAGCCGGCGGGCCGCAGCCGTGTATGGGGGAAAGATTCTGAAGGCGGGGATTGAGGATGACAAGAGGAACTTTACGCGCTTCTTTTTGATCGAACGAGGAAAGATCGAACCAGGAAAGATTAAGCGGGGAAAGCCGCGGGCGGCGCGGAATGCGGATAAGGCGAAGGCGGATAAGACTTCGCTGGCGTTCAGCGTGAAGAATATTCCGGGGGCGCTGTTCAAGGCGCTCAGCGTGTTCGCGCTGCGCGACATCAGTTTGAGCAAGATCGAGTCGCGGCCGCTGCGCGGGCGTCCGTGGGAGTACGTGTTTTTTGTGGACCTGCTGCGGGGCGACGATGAAGATTCGCGCAATGCCCTGCGGCATCTCGGCGAGGTCTCGGATCTGGTAAAGGTGCTGGGGATTTATCCGGGAGCGTGAGGCGGTTGCCAGTAGTCAGTTGGCAGTATCCGGCAACCCTATAGCGCGTTGGATACTGGCCGCTGACCACTGCCTCACGCCATCGCGGGCAGGCCGGCCAGCGCCATCGCGATTTCCTCCGCCGGATAGTCGTAGTTCTGCAACTTTCCCGCCTGATAGTCGATGTAGGATTGCATGTCGAAATGGCCGTGGCCGGAGAGACTAAAGAGAATCGTGCGCTGCTTACCTTCTTGCTTGGCTTGCAGGGCTTCCGATATTGCCGCGGCGACGGCGTGGCTGGCCTCGGGCGCCGGAATGATGCCCTCGGCGCGGGCAAATTGAATTCCGGCGGCGAAGGCGTCGAGCTGCTGCACGGCGCTCGCTTCAATCAATCCCAAATCCATGACGTGCGATACCAACGGGGCCATGCCGTGGTAGCGCAAGCCGCCCGCATGAATTCCCGGAGGAACGAACGTGCTCCCCAGGGTGTGCATTTTGACGAGCGGCGTCAAATGTCCAGTGTCGCCAAAGTCGTAGGTGAATTTGCCCTTGGTCAGGCTGGGGCAAGCGGCAGGTTCGACAGCCACCACGCGCGCCTGGCATTGGCCCTTGATTTTGCGGCCCAGATACGGCATGGTCAAGCCGGCAAAGTTCGATCCGCCGCCGGCGCAGGCGACAATCACGTCGGGTTCATCGCCGGCCATGGCCATCTGCTCGATGGCCTCCAGTCCGATCACGGTCTGATGCAGCAGAACGTGATTCAATACGCTGCCGAGCGCGTACTTGGTGTGAGGGTCTTTCGCGGCCACTTCCACAGCCTCGGAAATGGCGATGCCCAGCGAGCCATTGGATTGCGGACTTTGTGCCAGAATGGCGCGGCCCGACTCCGTCTCGGTGCTGGGGCTGGCGGTGACGGAGGCTCCGAAAACTTCCATCAAAGCGCGGCGGTAGGGCTTCTGGTCGTAGCTGACCCGCACCATATAAACCTTGCATTCCAAGCCGAAGAACGCGCAGGCCATGGCCAGAGACGATCCCCACTGCCCCGCCCCCGTTTCCGTTGCCAGGCGCTTCGTGCCTTCCTTTTTGTTGTAATAAGCTTGGGCGACGGCGGTATTCGGTTTATGCGAACCCCCCGGGCTTACGCCTTCGTACTTGTAGTAAATCCGCGCCGGTGTATCCAGAAGAGTTTCCAGACGGCGTGCGCGAAATAGCGGCGAGGGGCGCCACCGCGCATAGACTTGCCGCACCGCGTCGGGGATCTCGATCTCGCGCTCGGTGCTGACTTCCTGAAGAATCAGGCTCATCGGAAACAGCGGAGCCAGATCGTCGGGCCCGATGGGTTTCAGCGTGCCCGGGTGCAAGACCGGCGCCATAGGCTTGGGGAGATCCGAAACGATGTTGTACCAGGCCTGTGGGATGCGGCTCTGCGGGAGGCTGTACTGGATGGGGTCCATGCGGTACATTCTAGCAGCGGTGCCGGCTAGCAGCGGTAGCGGAAAAGACTAGCTCTGGCGCTCTCGCAGGGTTCCGGGTTAGGGAGATGGCGGAACTGGTGAAGCTGCTGGGAATTTATCCGAAAGCGTGCGCAAGGGAAGTACTCCGTCCCCGGTCCAGCCTCAGAACGGGAAACGTATCGATAGAATCGGAATGTGGTTTGTGGGATGGAACTTTGTCGCATTACTGTATCCGAACCCCGATCTCCGTGGCGGAGCTAAGGGACAACATTCAGGTGTGTCATTGACGAAGGGTGTCATTGACGGTGCCCACCGCGATGGTGCCCACCGTCCTTTGAGATTCACGATGGCTGTCGGCAACGCCGATGCAGGTGTCGGGGGATGCGAGGGCAAGGCTGCCTCTGGAGGTCCTTGCCTTCGGTCTATTCATCACAACCAGCTGTGAGGGGGTGCACTGCGCTTTCGTCTGGTTCCTTGTAGCTTGGAGGTTAAGAGGGAGCGAGGCCCCAGGTTCGGATGTGGGAGCGGGGCATTATTCTTTCTGTGCCTTGCAAAAGGCTAAAGAAGGTTTAGAATTCAACAACCTAACAACGAAGGCTTGCATCTTTTTGGCAGTTCAGTTCATCCAAGGTTGAGTGAAAGACACTCAAGGGAAAATCATGGGCGATCCTATTAATTACTCTTCTTCCGAGCACACTGCTGACGAAACCACCGAGCGGTCGCTGCCGATTTTGCCGGTGCGCGACACGGTCCTGTTCCCCCATGCGGTGCTGCCGCTGACGGTGGGGCGAGAAAGTTCTGTGCAGCTGATCAACTCGCTGGGCGACGACAAGACCATCGTCGTGGTGGCGCAGCGCGAGGCGCGCGTGGACACGCCGCAGCCCACCGATCTGTACGCCATCGGAACGCTGGCGGTGGTGCACAAAGTGGTCAAGATGCCCAACCAGAGTCTGTTTGTTTTTGCGGAAGGACTGGAGCGGGTACGGCTGGCGGATTTCGCGCAGCTCTCGCCGTTCATGCGGGCGCGGGTGACCACGGTTCCGGAGACGATTCCGCCCAAGGATTCCGAGATTGAAGCGCTGCAGCGGAACGTGCTGACCTTGTTCCAGCAGATCGTGGCCGGTTCGCCGACGCTCTCGGACGAGCTCTCGACGGTAGCGATGAACATTGAAGAGCCGGGACGGCTGGTGGACTTTATCGCCTCGTCGCTGCCCTCGCTTTCGACCGCCGATAAGCAGGAAACGCTGGAGACGAGCGACGTGCGGGCGCGGCTGGGAAAAATCAATCAGCACCTGGCCAAAGAACTGGAAGTACAGCAACTGCGAAACAAGATCCAGTCGGAAGTGCAGGATCGGGTGCAGCAGACGCAGCGCGAGTACTACTTGCGCGAGCAGATGAAGGCGATCCAAAAAGAACTGGGCGAGCAGGACGAGGGCCAGCGCGACACCGACGAACTGAAGCAAAAGATCGAATCCGCGGGCATGCCCGACGATGTGAAGAAAGAAGCGCTGAAGGAATTGGGGCGGCTGGCGCGCATGTCGCCGATGGCGGCGGATTATTCGGTGACACGGAACTACATAGAGTGGCTGGCGATCCTGCCCTGGGCGAAGACTTCGGGTGGAGAAATTGAAATTCCGAAGGCGAAAGAGATTCTCGACACCGACCACTACGACTTGCAGAAGGTGAAGGATCGCATCCTGGACTACCTTTCAGTGCGGCGGTTGAAGCCCAACATGAAAGGGCCGATTCTGTGTTTCGTCGGGCCTCCGGGCGTAGGGAAAACTTCGTTGGGCAAATCGATTGCGCGGGCGCTGGGGCGCAAGTTCGTGCGTCTGTCGCTGGGCGGAGTGCACGACGAAGCGGAAATTCGCGGCCACCGGCGTACCTACATAGGGGCGTTGCCGGGGCAGATCATTCAGGGGATACGGCGGGCGGAGACGAAAGATCCGGTGTTCATGCTCGACGAAATCGACAAAGTGGGGCGGGACTTCCGCGGCGATCCGGCGTCGGCGTTGCTGGAAGCGCTCGATCCGGAGCAGAACGCGACTTTTCGCGACAACTACCTGGACGTGATGTTCGATCTCTCCAAGGTGTTGTTCATTACCACCGCGAACATGCTGGATCCGATCGCCGAGCCGCTGCGCGACCGCATGGAGATTATCGAACTGCAGGGGTACACCGAGGAGGAGAAAGTCCACATCGCGTTTCAGTACTTGATTCCGCGGCAGATCGAGGAAAACGGAATCACGAAAGAGCAGATCGAATTTCCGGAAGAGGCGGTGAGCCACATCATCCGTCATTACACGCGCGAGGCGGGGGTGCGGAACCTGGAACGCACCATCGGCACCATCTGCCGCAAGCAGGCGCGCCGGTTGGCGGAAGGTAAGACCGAGAAGCTGGTGGTGACGAACGAGACCGTGCAGGAGTTTCTGGGCGGCATCAAGGTTCGCAGCGAAGGCGAAATTGCCGAGCGCACCAAGCGCGCGGGCGTGGTGGTGGGATTGGCGTGGACGCCATCGGGCGGCGACGTGTTGTTCGTCGAAGCCAACCAGATGAAAGGCAAAGGCGGGCTGACCATCACCGGGCAGATTCAGGACGTGATGCGCGAGTCGATGCAGGCCGGGCTGAGCTGGGTGCGTTCGAATGCGAAGGAGTTGGGCATTGACGAAGAATTTTTCGCCAACCATGACATCCACATACACGTGCCGGCGGGAGCGATTCCGAAAGACGGTCCTTCGGCGGGGGTCACGATTGTGACTGCTTTGGTGTCGTTGCTGTCGGGCAAGCAGGTTCGTCCGCTGACGGCGATGACGGGCGAGATCACGTTGAGCGGGAATGTACTGCCGGTGGGCGGCATCAAGGAGAAAGTGCTGGCCGCCAAGCGCGCCGGTGTGCATGACGTGATCCTGCCGGCGGACAACAAAACTAATGTCGAGGAAGACCTGACGCCGGAGCAGCTGACGGGATTAACTACGCACTACGTGAAGACCATCGACGAAGTGCTGGAGTTTGCGCTGCCGTCTTCGCCTCGCGAGGAGCTTCAGGATGCCGAGGAGCGCGAGAAGGTGCTGAGCAGCTAGAATTACTTACCTGTAGAGACGCGGCTTGCCGCGTCTCCCGCCGCATACAAGATGGTGCTAGCGAAGACGGGGCAAGCCCCGTCTCTACACCAGGACAATGCCAGCCTGAACATGGGCTGGCAATTTTTTTCTGCACATCTTTCTTCTGTATACCTTTCTTCTGTACGGCGGGCGCCCCACGTCTCGCGGCTCCTGCTGCCTAGCAGCTTTTTCTCCCAGGCTCTCGGGACGATCCGGATCGAATCAGAAGTTAGCAAATTCCTGACAAGAATATAACGACAAAGTTACTAATCGGTGACCGATCAATGACAAGGTTGCGCGTCCACTGCCTTACGCTTGCCCTATCGAGACAGAGCATTCCGATCAATATTACTTAGCTCTGTGACTTAGCTCTGTGACTTAGCTCAATGTGAGTCAGCTTCAGGAAGAAGATAGGGAGGGACCAAGAAATGAAGATACTTTCATTGTACGCATCAGTGATCGCACTCAGCATAGTGCCCATGTCAATGCTATGCAGCGATCGTCATCACAACAGCCCAACCACCAACGACAATGTAGCCCAGATAACAGACGGAGCGTTTCGCGATGGATTGTATCTGGGAAGACTTGCAGCCGAGAGTGGCAGAGAGGGCCACGTTGCAGCCGGCCGATGGGCAACTGCGGAGGATCGGTCGTCTTTCACGGCCGGCTACAAGCGAGGATACAGCGAGTTTCTAGCAAGCCGAGCAGCGCTCGACAACCGCGCGCGCCAAACCAAATAGGCGCTGCGACTCCGTTCGCGAAGAAAAATTGTGAGGGAACAACCCTTCCACGAGGTGCAGTATGAAAGCGAAAAACTTTGTTCTTGCAGCTGGTTTGACATTGATTATTTGCATTTCCAGCCAGCGAGTAGTGAAGGCAGGAGATCTCCCCTCGCTTACAACCAGCGCCGGTGCAGCCGTAATAAAAGGCGTAGTTAAGTTTGCGGGTATTGTGCCCGCGTCTGCGACCATCAGGATGTCGGCTGATCCAAGCTGCGCCAAGCAGCATTCTCGACCTGTTCTTACCCGGGAGGTCGTCGTTGATTCGAAGGGCGGGTTGCAATATGCGATCGTTTTTATCGCAGATGGGCTGGGCGATCGAAGGTTTGATCCTCCCACCCAAACGGCTGTCATTTCTCAAAAGGGCTGTCTCTATGAGCCCCATGTACTGGCGGTGCGGGAAAACCAGCCCTTCGAAGTGGTGAACGACGATCCGACTTCACACAACATTCACCCGACACCAGCCAACAACCGGGAGTGGAATAAGGCTGAGCCTCCGGGTGCCAGGCTGGAGGAGGCTTTTGCGAGAGAAGAAATCGCGATCCCTGTGAAGTGCAACATCCATCCCTGGATGCGAGGATATATTGCTGTTCTCAAGAATCCCTATTTTGCGGTGACCAAGCAAGATGGCAGTTTTGATCTGCCCAATCTGCCGCCTGGGACATACACCATCAAGGCCTGGCACGAAAAACTGGGCACAGCAACCCAGACAGCCACGATTGGCGCAAACCAAACGAAGGAGATCAGCTTCGTTTTCAAAAGTAAGTAATCGGGAGGAGAAGACTTAGGCGTCTGCAGAGCAACGACATCGCGCATTTGCTCCGCTAGAAGAATCCGCGCAAAGAGGCGACAATGGTTCCCGTCAGCAAAAGGAGCC
>CABECO010000661.1_pt1 | contig 10783 bp, 8 predicted proteins | sample 3422431 | NCBI WGS metagenome assembly CABECO01 (sample SAMEA5534327, study PRJEB31848) | metagenome | biome: tundra; feature: field; material: soil | place: USA | collected 2013-05 | depth 0.15 m
GCGTGTTCGCGGCGTCCCTGGTGGACGTGCGCGAGGAGGGCGCCGTCGTAAGGCGCGCGAACGTCGACGATGTCACCCTCTTCCAGCCATTTCCCGTCCAGAAAAAAACCGTGGGTTGCAACTGGAATCGCCGTCATCTGGGCCATGCCTTGCCTCTTTCGAGCTGCTCTCGTTTTCGCGCCTGATGTTTTGACTCTTGATTCGCGTCTGACGATTCGCGTTTTGATTTAAGCCCCGATTTGCGTCCAACGATTATAGAACTTCGCGAGGGCCGCGTAATCTACCGCTGCGCGGCCCTCCCATGTGCCCTCGCGAGGAAAATCAAGCTACAGCACCGCCGTCTCATGAATCATCCGCCCCTCCGCGAAGCGGGAGAAGTTCAGAAGCGACGCTTCGATCAGATCGGTCTTCCCGGTCAAAATCAGGTCGCTCAGAATTTTTCCGGTTGCGGGCGCGTGCATCACCCCGTGCCCGCTGAAGCCGTTGGCGAAAAAGAAACCGGGGACCTCCGGAGATTCACCGAGAATCGGGTGATGGTCAGGCGTCATTTCATAAAGCCCGGCCCAGGCTCGTTGCGGATTGACCTCGACGTTTTCGAAGACGGGCACGCGATCCGCAGCGCGGGTCAGAATCTTCTCGATGAAGCTCGGGTCAAAATCAGTTTTGTAGCCGGGCGTTTCTTCCGGGTCGTTCCACGCCAGCAGGAATCCGCGACTCTCCGGGCGGAAGTGAAAGCCGGTGGACATGTCGACGATCATGGGCGCGGTGTGTGGGAATTGGTCGAAAGGTTCGGTCGGAACCAGCATCCGGCGCAGCGGTTCGACGGGCAAGGAGATCCCAGCCATCGCAGCGATCTCTGCTGCCCAGGCTCCCGCGCAATTTACCACCGCAGGCGTGGAAACTGACTCGCGCGTGGTAGTAACCTCGAAGGCCTCACCGTTTCGCGCAATCGCAGTCACGGTCGCGTTCTTCCACAGCGTCGCTCCGTGGTCGGCAGCCCATGTCATGAAGCCGATCATCGCGCTGTGCGGGTCGACAAATCCATCGCTCGCGCAGAAACTCCCGCCAACAATGTCGTTGCCGCGCAGCAGCGGAAACATGCCGCGAATCTCGTCGCCCGCCACCAGTCGCACGTTCTTCAGTCCCATGGCGACCTGCTTTTCGTGGTTGGCGCGCAGGTAGGCCATGTGCTTTTCGTTGGTCGCGCAAAAAAGGTATCCCTGGGGCCGGTAGTCGCACGGATAGCCAAGGCGCTCTTCGAAGCTTGCATAGAACGGGATCGAGTAAAGCGACATCTGGATGTTGACCGGCGTCGAAAACTGGGCCCGCACGCCGCCCATGCTCTTGCCCGTGGATCCCTTGCCCTGCGCCGTCTCGCGCTCAATCACGAGAACGTTCCCGCAGCCTGCAGCGACAAGGTGGTAGGCGATGCTCGAGCCGACAATCCCTCCGCCGACGATGACGACGTCTGCTGTGTGCATCTCTATTGTTCGCTTCTTCGGGAAGTTGCCCGCGGCCCGAAACAGGATGAGATTGTAGTTTCCTTCCAGCAGAAGGACAACATTAAGCGAGGGAATACTACGACGCCGCCATCTCCGGCGTGGCCGCCAACAGTTTGCGCGTGTAAGCGTGCTGCGGCTGGGCAGTGATCTGCTCCGTGCTTCCGATCTCAACGATCTTGCCCTGATACATCACCGCAATCCGGGTCGAGAGATAGCGAACGACTGGCATGGAGTGCGAGATGAACAAATAGGTTAGGCCGAAATCGCGCTGGAGTTGCTGCAGCAGATTCACGATCTGCGCGCCGACGCTGACGTCGAGCGCGGAAACCGGTTCGTCGGCGACGATGAACTTCGGACGCAACGCAAGAGCGCGGGCAATGCCGATGCGCTGCCGCTGTCCGCCGGAGAACTCGTGCGGGTAACGGGCCATGGCGGATTCATCCATTCCCACGGCACGCAAAAGTTCGCGCACGCGCTGGCGGCGGGCATCGCGGCCGAGGCTTTCGTGCATGATCTTTCGGTGGAGAATCAGCGGCTCGGCGATCACCTCGTCCACTCGAAAGCGCGGGTCGAGCGAGCCGAACGGGTCCTGGAAGACGACCTGCATGTCGCGGCGTAAACGGCGCAATTCGGAGCCGCTCGCTTGCAGCAGATCGACGCCAGCGAAAACGATGGCGCCCGAAGTCGGCTCGAGGAGGCGGAGGATGAGCCGTCCAAGCGTGCTCTTGCCGGAGCCGGATTCACCAACCAAGCCAAGAGTTTCGCCTTCCTCGATGTCGAGGCACACATCGTCCACGGCGCGAACTCCGCCGGTGCGGCGGTTGCCGAACGGCGATTCGGCAAGATCGAAAATCTTGGTCAGGTTGCGGACTTCAAGCAGAGGCACGGCGTCAGAGTAGCAGTGGATAGTGGATAGTGGATAGTGGTCAGCAAGACGCCGGTGGCCGACCACTATCCACTCACAAATATCCACTATCAACTTTTGTCACCCCGCAATCATCGGAACGGCCACAAGAGCGGCGACCATTCCGATGGTACGGGCGCGGCTGAAGTGCTCGTGCAAAAAGACGCGGGCCAGCACAACGGTAACGGCGGGATAGAGGGAACTGAGCACGACCGCAGCGTCCAGGCGTCCGATTTGAGCCGCGCGGATGAAGACGGTGCTGCCGGTGATGTCGAGGATTCCGGCTAGCACGGCAATCGCCAGCACCGGCATGGGCACCGCGCGAAGGTGTCTTCCGAACAGAACGAAAGCTCCCGTGACCAACAACGAAGCGAACCGCGAGCAGGCGGCGACCCACAATGCAGAAGCGTTGCCCGCCCGGTGGATACAGAGGTAAAAACCAGCGAAGCCAATTCCGGCCAGCACGGCCATGCCTATGCCTTCGGGACGGCCAGCGCTACCTTCGATACGCGAGATGAGCCAGACCCCGATTCCTGCAAGAATAAAACCGAGCACATGCCGATAACCGGGAAAGCCCGCCGCAAACGCGGTCACGATGGTGGGAATAGCGGCGCCGAGAACGGCCGCCACGGGCGCGACCAGTCCCATATTTCCGCTGGCCAGTGAACGATAGAACAACGCCAGGGCTAGGCCCGCAACCGACCCGGCGATCAGCGACCAACCCAGGCTGGCGTTACCGGGAAATGGGGAGCGGGTCATCAGCGCGAGAGTGCCGACCACGACCAAGCCGCTGCTGTGCACGATGGCCGTGAATAGAAACGCGTTTACGCGGCGCGCGCCCACTCCGCCCAGAAAATCACTGGCGCCCCAGACACCAACTGCGGTCAAGCTATACGCGGCAGGGATGTACTGGGCGGCAACCGACATGGGAGTTTGAGATTAGCACGCAGCGAGCAACAACCACGCAGGGACAACTAGGCATCGCTTCAACGATTCGGTAGAGACGGGGCTTGCCCCGTCTCAGGCTGCGGAGACGCGGGCAAGCCGCGTCTCTACAGGAAATGCTACGCGGTAACCGCCTCCGGCTGCGCTTTTCCGGCCAGCAATTGCCGCAGCACGTACTGGAGTATCCCTCCGTTAGCGTAGTAGAGAGCTTCCTGCGGAGTGTCGATGCGAACCACAGCCTGAAATTCCGTCGTCTTCCCACCCTTCAAGCGCACCGTGATTTTGCGACCGGAAGAAAATTTCTCGACCACCTCGCGAATTCCAGCGATCTCGAACACTTCTTCGCCGGTCAACTTCAGCGTCTCGGCATTTTCTCCCGGCAGAAACTGCAATGGCAGAATGCCCATGCCGACCAGATTGGAGCGGTGAATGCGTTCGTAGCTTTCCGCAACCACGGCGCGAACGCCGAGCAGAAGCGGTCCCTTCGCCGCCCAGTCGCGTGAAGAGCCGGAACCGTATTCCTTGCCCGCGAGAATCACGAGCGGCACTTTTTCGGCATGGTACTTTTCGGACGCGTCGAAAATCGACATCTCGGCGCCATCGGGCAGGTGGCGGGTGAATCCACCTTCGGTATTCACCATTTTGTTGCGCAGGCGAACATTGGCGAACGTGCCGCGCACCATGACTTCGTGATTGCCGCGGCGCGATCCGTAAGAATTGAAATCGGCCGGTTGCACGCCGTGTGCGATTAAGTATTTGCCGGCGGGTCCGTCTTTTTTAATGGACCCCGCGGGCGAAATGTGGTCGGTGGTGACGCTGTCGCCGAGCACGGCCAGCACTCGCGCCCCCCTAATGTCCTCGACGGCGGACGGTTTGAGCGCCATGTCATCGAAGTAAGGCGCCTGACGAATGTAAGTGGAATCTTTTTCCCAAGCGTAAGTCTCGCCCTTCGGAATGGGCAGTCCGCGCCAGCGCTCGTCTCCCGAGTACACCTCGGCGTAGCTTTTGCGGAACATCTCGGATGTAATCGCACTCGCCATCGATTGCTCGACTTCCTGCCGCGAGGGCCAGATGTCGGCGAGGTAAACCGGCTTGCCGTCTTTGCCTTTTCCGACGGGATCCTTACGCAAATCAACGTCGATGCGCCCCGCGAGAGCGAAGGCGACCACCAGCGGCGGCGACATCAAGTAGTTGGCGCGGACTTCAGAATTGATTCGTCCTTCAAAGTTGCGATTGCCGGAGAGCACCGAGGCGACGACCAGATTTTTCTCGTCGATTTCTTTTGAAACTTCAACCGGCAACGGGCCGGAGTTTCCGATGCAGGTGGTGCAACCGTAGCCGACGATGTGGAACTTCAGCTTCTCCAGATATGGCATCAGACCGGCTTTTTCGAGATAGTCGAGCACGACTTTCGATCCTGGAGCGAGCGAAGTCTTGACCGTCGCCGGGACTTCGAGTCCGCGCTCCACGGCCTTCTTGGCCAGCAGTCCGGCGGCCAGCATCACGGACGGGTTCGACGTGTTCGTGCAACTGGTGATCGCGGCGATTACCACGCTGCCGTGCTGCAACGCCGCATGCCCATTCCCCGGAATGTGTTCGTGGACGTTCGGGTCCCCGACTCCGACAGCGGCCGGATTTCCGCCCTCTTGTTCCCAGCGATTGACTTTAAACGAAGCCTCAGCCGGGACCGCAACGGCGGCCTTAGCCTTCGGCTTGATCAGCGAAGGCAACGCCTTGGCAAACGATTCGCCTGCTTTCGACAGCACGACTCGATCCTGCGGGCGCTTCGGTCCGGCAAGACTCGATTCGACGGTGGCAAGATCAAGACTCAGCAGTTCGGAGTATTCGGCTTCGGGCGTGCTGGCGTCGTGAAAGAGTCCCTGCTCGCGCGCGTAGGCTTCGACCAGCGCGATCTGCTCCTCACTGCGACCAGTGAGTTTCAGATAGCGAATGCTCTCTTTGTCGATCGGGAAGATGCCGCAGGTAGCGCCGTATTCCGGAGCCATGTTCGCAATCGTCGCGCGATCGGCGAGCGGCAGGTCTTGCAGGCCGGGGCCGAAGTACTCGACGAACTTGCCGACCACGCCGTGCTTGCGCAGCATCTCGGTGATGGTAAGAACCAGATCGGTTGCCGTGGCGCCTTCGCGCAGGCGTCCGGTGAGCTTCACGCCGACCACGAGCGGGATCAGCATGGAGACGGGCTGTCCAAGCATGGCAGCCTCGGCTTCGATCCCGCCTACGCCCCAGCCCAGCACGCCGAGTCCGTTGATCATGGTGGTATGCGAGTCGGTGCCGACGAGCGTGTCGGGATAGGCGGTGCGCTTTCCGCCCTCTTCGTGCACAAACACGACGCGCGCCAAGTACTCGAGGTTGACTTGGTGAACGATGCCGGTGTCCGGCGGCACGATGGCGAGATTGCGGAAGCCGGTCTGTCCCCAGCGCAGAAACGCGTAGCGTTCGTTGTTGCGCTGGAATTCAAGCAGCGCGTTCACGTCGAAGGCGCTGGGCGACCCGAATTCGTCGACCTGCACGGAGTGGTCGATCACCAGTTCGGCGGGCTGCAGCGGATTAATGAGCTTGGCATCGCCGCCCAGGCGCTTCATGGCGTCGCGCATGGCGGCAAGGTCCACAACCGCGGGAACGCCGGTGAAATCCTGCAACAGAACGCGGCTGGGCGTGAATGCGATTTCTTTTTCCGGCTTCGAATTCTTGTTCCAAGCTGCGAGTGCGCGAATTTCTTGCTTCGTCACGTTGCGCCCGTCTTCGGTCCGCAGAAGGTTCTCCAGTAGAATGCGCAGCGAGAACGGCAAGTGCCGCGTCGAGATGCCCTGTCTGTCGAGAGCGTCGATCCGGTAAAGCTCGTATTCTTTCTTGCCGACTTTGAAAGTTGCACGGGCGCCAAAACTATTTGAAGACATGATGGCCTTCCTTCCTCCATAAGCCGCGGCACAGGACCGGGGCGCAATATTGCCTCGGATCTTAACAGTGTAATTCGTTTCGAGCGCCGCTGCTTAGCTGGGCGACGGAAACAAGCGATCCGTCCTACCGCACGCCTGTCCAAATCTGATAGACCACCACACCGACCATGAACACCAGGTAAATCCTGAGCGCCCAAAAAAGCAGCATCTCGTTCCGCGTGAGCCGACGTCGCGGACAATGATGGTGTTCCTTGGTGGAAATGAGCTGGTCAGGCTCCAGCGCTGTCATCACGGAGGTGAATTCTTCGCGGCTGACTTCGGCGCCAGGCGCAGAATCAAATTGTTCTTCCATTCACTTGCCTCCAACCAGCGCCAGTGCATTGGGCGCGATCACACTGATCCCAAACAACAGGCCGGCGCCGATCAGTACAGTCACGACGCCCAGCGCCAGCACATTCGCCCACAGCGGGCTGACTAGTTTGCCCATGATTTCACGATCGTTCACCAGCATGTACAGAAAAAGCAGCGCCGGAGGCATGGCCAGGACGGCGATCACGTTCACCAGCAGTACGATGTACACGAGTGGAATTCCCGGGATCAAGACCAGCCCCGCCGCGGCCGCAGCTTCGATCAGCAGAACGAGATAGAACGCCCTCCCCTGCTTGAAGGGGAGATTCAAACTGTGCGGGCGCCGCGCGACTTCGCCAAAGGCATACGCGGATGAGGTCGAAATGGTAATTGCCGCGACCATCCCGGCCTCGAATATGCCCAGTGCGAAAAGCGCGGCGCCCCAGTGTCCAATAAACGGCTGCAGCGCCTGGGCGAATTCGGCGGCTTCGAAGTTCGCTGCCGACATGTGGTGGATGAACAGTGGAGCCGTCGCCAGCATCGTCGCCAGCGCGGCGACTGTCGCCAAAGCCGCTCCCAGCACCGTGTCGACGCGTCCGAAGCGGATGTCTCGCGTGGTGAGGCCCTTGTCGGCAATCGCGCTTTGCTGGAAAAACAGCATCCACGGGGTGACGGTCGCTCCGATATCGGCCAGCAAGACTAGAACCGTCTCTTGCGTGAGCCCGCCCGGCAGTGGTCTCCAAGTCACCAAGGCGCGGCCCACCGTCGCCCAGTGCGGATGCGTCAGAAGCGCCACCGGCACAAACACCAGGTTGAACATTGCCGCGCCTAAAATGATCCGCTCCCACGTCCAGTAACGGTGCGTCATGAGCGCGACGGAGAGCACCAATAGTGCCCCAAGGACCGCAACCGCCGGCCGCACTCCGAAAAATCCCAGCCCGGCGCGGATGGCGATAAACTCCGTGACCAGCGTCAGAAAATTGCCCACCATGAGATCGATCATCGAGAACCAACCCCAAAACGGACCAAAGCGGTCGAAGATCAACTCAGCGTGTCCGCGATGTGTGGCCGCGCCTAAGCGCACGGTCATTTCCTGCACCACGCAAGCCATGGCGAATGTAAGCACAATAAACGGCGCGAAGAAACCGATGCCGAACCGCGCCCCGGTCGCCGCATACGACAGCATGCTCGGGCCATCGTTTTCTCCGAGCATCACCAGGATGCCGGGGCCAATGAGAAGCCAGAACAAGCGCAACCGTGGCCGGAATCCGCGCCGCCCCCGCATCTCCGAAACCCGTTCGCGGTCATGGGCTCGATCGATGTCCTCATGCGTGATGACGACGTCATTGCCAGACGTTCGCGGATCGTTCAGGACGTTGGCTTGGAGTATGGCTCCTCCTCGCGGCTCCGATGCTGTCTTTGGTTCCTTCATTCGGTCGATGCAGTGCGAAAGGGAGAACGGGCAATGCCGCCCACTGGTAAATTAGCGCAAGTATACATCAGGACATAAACTACGGTTAATCAATTTTGCGCTATCAAGCAGCGGAAAAACGCAGGCTTCGCATCGGGGGACGGCTTTAGCAGCGCCGCCAGTTCTTCGCAATTCAGCGGCTGCGCGGTGAGCGAAGGCCCTTCAGCCCTTGGACACGCCCTTCCCATCCTCCGATTTAACCCAAACCTTTTCCGCGGCGGATACGCCCAGGGAAACCCGGCCGGCAGTCGTGGTCAGGGTCAGCGTCTGGTCGTAGTTGCGATGCGCGACGTGAACTTTGGCGCCGGGGCGAATACCGCGCTGTTCCAGAAACTCAAGCAGGCTGCGATCGCGTTCATAGATGCCGCTCACCTGAAAGTTCTCGCCGGGCTCAGCCTGCGCAAGCAGGACCAGGCCGCGCCGGCGCCGGCTGGCGGGACTCTCCAGTTCGGTCAGATTGCCGTGCGGACACGCGACTCCACGCCCGAGTTTGGCGAGCAGCCTGGCCTCGAAATCTGGCGAGACCGCGTGCTCCAAACGTTCCGCCTCGTCGTGCACCTTGTACCATTCCATTCCGAAAATCTCGGCGAGCATGCGCTCGATCAGGTGGTGGCGAACCGTCAGCTTGCGGGCGATCTTTCGTCCGGCAGCGGTCAGGCGAACGCGGCCGCCGGCATGCACCCGCACCAGGCCGTCTTTTTTTAGCCGGCGCACGGCCATCGTTACGGCCGGGGGAGACACTTTGAGCCAGTGCGCAAGCGTGGCCGAAATGACGGGTTCCCCTTCGCTCTCGGCCTCGAGAATCGCCTTAAGATAGTCCTCTTTGGAAACTGTGATCACGTGGACCGTATTATACGGCGAAGCGTTAAGCACAGTTAATTGCGACCTTTTGGTATGGGAATAATTCAGAATCACAAGGCGCCGAGCTACGAGCTACGATCTGCGGGGTCCCGGTTTGCTCGAAGCTCGCGGCTCGTAGCTCGCAGCCCAGCAGCGCAGAATTATTTTCTCGCCAGTAGCCACCGCCCCGTTTGACATCATCTTCTTCCGCCCCTACTCTTGAATGTCTCCGACTATGAAGATCCTCGTCATCGGCGGCGGTGGACGTGAGCACGCCCTGGTGTGGAAGCTACGGCAGTCGCCTCGGGTTGCGAAAATCTACTGCGCGCCCGGCAACGGCGGTATCGCCGACGAGGCGGAGTGCGTCGCGGTGGACTTAAAGAGCCTCGACTCCATGATCGCAATCGCGAATCGGATCCAGCCCGACCTTACAATCGTGGGGCCGGAATTGCCACTCATGCTCGGGCTGGTGGACGAATTCACACGGCGCGGCTGGCGCACGTTCGGTCCGACCCGCGCCGCCGCGCAGCTCGAAACCAGCAAGAGCTTTGCCAAGGAATTCCTGCAGCGCCACCGCATTCCCACGGCGCATTACGCGAACTGCGATTCTTCGGAACAGGTGCGCGATGCGCTGCCGCACTTCCATACTCCGCTCGTGGTGAAGGCCGACGGACTGGCTGCGGGCAAGGGCGTGGTTATCGCCAAGAGTAAGGATGAGGCCTCGACTGTCGCCAATGAAATGCTCAGCGGCAGGATGCTGGGCGAGGCCGGATCGCGCGTGGTGCTGGAAGAGTTTCTCGAAGGCGACGAACTCTCGTTTCTGGTCGTGAGCGACGGCGAACGGGTAGCGCCGCTGGTCGCCGCGCAAGATCACAAGCGTGTGGGCGACGGCGACACCGGCCCCAACACCGGCGGCATGGGCGCCTACACCACGCGGACTATCGTTGATGACCAGATGCGCGACTGGCTGCTCGCCCACATCGTGCGGCCGGTCATCGCCGGCATGAAGGCCGAAGGCGCGGAGTATAAAGGCGTCCTCTATTGCGGCCTGATGATGACCGCGCGCGGCCCCATGGTGCTCGAATTCAACTGCCGCTTCGGCGATCCGGAGACGCAGCCTATTCTGATGCGCCTCGAAAGCGACTTGGTTGAGGCGATCGAGGCCTCAATCGACGGCCGCACCAGCGACGGCGATTTCAAGTGGTCGAACGATGCGGCCGTATGCGTGGTGATGGCTTCGGGCGGTTATCCGGGAGCCTACCAGGCGGGCAAGAAAATCGACGGCCTCGAGGATGCGGCAAAGTTGGACGGCGTAAGAGTCTTCCATGCCGGCACCACGAAACGTGACGGGGCTTTCTATACTTCCGGCGGACGAGTGCTCGGGGTGACGGCGCGGGCTGTGGAGTTGGAAACGGCGTTGCAGCGCGCCTATGACGCTTGCGCGAGGATCGGCTTTGAGGGCGCGCACTATCGCAAAGATATTGCGGCACGGGCGCTGAAGAAAAAATAGGATCGTGTTCGCGCGATGAATCACACGATGGAGAAACGGGCGTCTCGCCCGTGCCGCCCGGCGGGGCCGCCCGGCGCTCCACCAGAAAGCTGAGATTGGCTTTGAATGGACGCCAACAATCATGAGCAAGCCACTCGTTTCAATCGTGATGGGGAGTGACTCCGATCTGAAGATCATGCGCGAAGCCGGAAAGGCTCTCGATGAATTCGGGATTGCGTATGAGATCGATGTGACCTCAGCCCATCGCTCTCCCGATCGTACGGCAGATTATGCCCGCAAGGCCGCCGCACGTGGCATTCGGGTGATCATCGCGGGCGCGGGCGGAGCGGCGCACTTGGCGGGCGT
>CABECO010000663.1_pt1 | contig 10780 bp, 6 predicted proteins | sample 3422431 | NCBI WGS metagenome assembly CABECO01 (sample SAMEA5534327, study PRJEB31848) | metagenome | biome: tundra; feature: field; material: soil | place: USA | collected 2013-05 | depth 0.15 m
TTTCGATGGCCAGTTGAATGGCCAGAGTGAGGTCCTTCTTGGTGGAGTTGAACCGCACCTCGTGCGATAACTTCTCGGTCGTGACGGCCGACTTGTAACCGACGCCGCCCAAAAGTATCAGGATGAGCAGCAGGGATCCAAACCCCACCGCCAGTTTTATCTTCAAGCTCAGTTTGTTCATGACTGTCTCCTCTGCATTGCCGCACCGGCCGCGGGAGGCACCGGCATCGGGATCGTATCTTTCACAACTGCACTCCAAATCCGCTGTCCATTCGCGACCGCGGGCGTTGACCAAAGCCGCCGGTTGATCGCCTCTGGACGAAGGGTCTCGGGCCGCCAATCGACCTCAGGCAGGTTTCAAGCCTCGGTCGTCTGCCGTTGGCTCACCGCCTGGACCTCGCATGCCCGGTCGGTATCGAGCACGTGCATCAACTGGTGCTCGAGCTTGTGCACCCCGAGGATCACCGACCGCAACCGCGGGGACAGAGTCTCGGGCGAGGGCTCGAAGGTCGCGTCTTCCACCTCCACTACGTTGCCGACTTCGTCGGCCAGCAGACACACCGTGCCCGAGGCCGCATGCACCACCAGGCAGACCGGTGCCATGTCCGAGGGACGCTCCGGCAGTTCCAGTTGGCGGCGCAGTTCGAGAGCCACCACCACCTGGCCGCGCAGGTTCATCAGACCGCTCACCACTGGCGGGGCCAGAGGAACCGGGCGCAACGCGCGGTAAGTGACCACTTCCTGAATCTTTTGCGACTCCACTCCAAACAGCAAGCGATCCAGGTAAAACGTGCAGAATTGACGGGCGCTGGTCATAAGTTCAACTCTCGAATTCAACTCTCGGCCGGTTGGGACACCGCCGGCTCGTATGCTTCTCCGGCGCGCAGCAGGGCGGGGACATCCAGCAACTCGGTCACCCGCTCCGCGATCACGGAGGAATGCAGCACGCCGGCGCGCGTCGCCGGAGATTGGGGTTGGAGCGTGCTTTCGACAATGTCGAGGATCTGATTGACCACCAACCCGAAGGACTGATGTTCGTTTTCGAGCACCAGCACCTGCAACTGGGCCGTGGTCGGCAACGACAGCACGTCGTCCGTGGGCGGCCGATGCCGCCGCTCCTCGAGCGCATGACTGACGCGGATCAGGGGAAGAATCTGCCCCCGGTACTGGGTCACCCATTGATTTCCGGAGCGCTCGACCTGGGTCCCCGGAATGTTTTCGAGACGTGCCAGCAGGTTGAGCGGCACCGCCATCCGCGAATCCGCCGGACCCGTGAACAGCACCAGCTGTTGTTTCCCATTCGCGCCTTCCGCCGTGGCTTCTACTTCTTCGCCTAGAATGCGCTCCCGTCCCTCGCCCAGCAGGCTGGCGCGTTGCGCCAGGCCGATTACGTCCAGAATCAACGCCACTTTGCCGTCTCCCATGATGGTGGCCCCGGAGTAGACGGTGATGTGTTTCAAGTGCTTTCCGAGCGGCTTGACGACGATCTCTTCGGTGTCGTTGATTTCGTCCACCACCAGCCCGAAGTGCCGGCCATTGGCTTCGAGCACCACAATGTTGACCCGCCCCGGCCTGATCGCTGTCGCCGCTGCGCTATCTAACTGGGCCGCTGGCTCCGGTGAGGACTCGCGCCTCGTTTCTTTTTTTACCTCTTCCGTCGTCTGCAGCGTGCTCTTCAGGTGGACCAGGGGCAGCAGTCGCCCGCGCAACCGGTACACCGGCACGCCATGGATGGTCTCAATGCCCTTCCGCGCCTGTTCGCCTTCCAGGCCAACCAGTTCCAGCAGGTTGACCTGAGGGACGGCATAGCGCTCGCCCGCGCTGGTAACAATCAGCGCGGGAATGATGGCCAGGGTAAGCGGAATTTTCATGCGGACCGTCACCCCCTGACCCGCCTTGGACTGCAGGTCGACGGTGCCGCCGATTTTTTCGATGTGGGTCTTGACCACATCCATGCCCACCCCGCGGCCGGAGACATTGGTCACTTTCTCCGCCGTGGAGAAGCCCGGCTGGAAAACCAGATTCACGATCTCGTGATCGGTCAGGCGGCCAGCCTGGTCGGCCGAGATCAGGCCCTTCTGTACCGCCTTGTTACGGATCCTCGCCTGATCGAGACCGGCCCCGTCGTCCGAAATCTCGATGTTGACCTGTCCGCCTTCATGAAACGCGCGCAGGAACAGGCGGCCCTCCGGATCTTTCCCGGCGGCCTGGCGCACCTCGGGGCGTTCGATGCCATGATCCACGGCATTCCTCACCAGGTGGGTCAGCGGATCCTTGATGGCCTCGATCAGCGTCTTATCCAGTTCGGTCTCCTCGCCCTCCATCTCCACCCGCACCTGCTTGCCGCAGTCCAGGGCGAGGTCGCGCACGGTACGCGGAAACTTGCTCCAGATGTTGCCGATCGGCTGCATTCGGGTCTTCATCACCCCTTCCTGCAGCTCGCTCGTGATCAGGTTGAGCCGCTGGCTGGTGGCCAGCAGGCCGCTCTCTTCGGTGTTGTTGGCGAACTGCAAAATCTGGTTGCGCGCCAGCACCAGTTCCCCGACCAGGTTCATCAACTGGTCGAGCAGGCTGACGTCCAGCCGGATCGTGCGGTCGCTGGCACTCGGCCCGCGTGCGGCCTGCTGCAGGTGCTGCGCTTCCACCCCATCGGCCGGCCGCGCCACGCCCTGTTCCACCAGAATCTCGCCCATGTGGCGCGGGTCGCCTTCTTTCTGCTTTCCGGCCGCAAGCAGGACCTCCGCCGGCGTCACGCCCGCCCGTTGCATCAGAATGTCGCCCATCGAAGACGCCGCGACCGAAGACGGCAAGGCCGCCGTTTCGGCAGCACCCTCCGGCACCGGAGCAACTTCGCTCTTCGCCGTTGTCTTCGCCGGCGTCTGGGCCGGCGTCTGCGCCGGCGCTGCGGGAGCCTGCTGCAGGCCGGTCAACCGGGAAATCAGCCCACTGTCGTCGCGTTCGCCCTCGCCGCCGGTGGCTTCTATGCTCGCCAGCATCTGGCGGACCGCGTCCACCAGGGCCAGCAAAGCGCTCGTGATTTCTCGATCCAGCTCGAGTTGGCCATCGCGCAACCGCCCCAGCAGGCTTTCGCCGACATGCGTCACGGCTCCCAGTTGGTTGAATGCCAGAAAACCCGACGTGCCTTTAATGGTGTGAATCGTGCGGAAAATGCTGGCCAGGATCTCGCGGTCGTTGGGATTATTCTCCAACGTAATCAAGTCCCGGTCCAAACGGTCGAGGTTCTCGCAGCTCTCGACCAGAAACTCTTTGATTATGTCGTCGGAATCATTCATAGCGATACCCTCCCCATCGACCCGGCGCTGATCTCGCTTGAGCACTTAGGTGCCCGCTGCTCTCGCTTTCGTTTCCCTTCATCAACCCCTCGCTCGCACAAAAGCCCCGCTCCAATTAGAAAGCTCTCACGCTGCGGCTCGATCATTACTCAGTTCGAGCATTCTCGTGCCCCAAACAGTCGCGCACCCGGGCCCCTTCGACAGTCTCCAATGGACGGATCGGCAGTTCTGCGCCTCTACGTGAGGTGCGCACCTTTGTGCGTAAATTTGTGTGAGTTTCAGGGTTGGGCGAAGAATCCATCGCCCAGAGAGAGGACGGGATCTCTACTTCTTTCCCGAGGGATTCGGGTGCTTTCGAAAGGACTACGACTATGCCCAGCGAATCAGGTGCGCTTCCGCCAATTCGACCGTCTTACACCGAGTAGGAGACATCGTCACTGGCGGCGCCTTGCGCCATCCTTTCCGTCGTCGAAGCCGCGTCGGCAGACTTGCTGCCACGTCGCATGGCGACGATGCCGGTGCGCACCATCTCCAATACGCCGTATGGACGCAGCACTTCGAGCAGTCCATCGATCTTGTCTTCTCCACCGGTGATTTCGATGGTCAGCGATTCGGCAGCCACATCCACCACACGCGCACGAAACACGCTGGCCAGTTCCAGCACGTGGGAGCGCGCATCGTGCGTGGCCGCCACCCGGATCATGGCCAAGTCCCGGACAATGGCCGGTTGATTGGTGATGTTTTCGACCAGTAACACGTTTACCAGTTTGTATAAATTGGCCTCGATGCGGCGGGCCTGGTCATGGTCGGCGTCGACGGTAATGGTCATGCGCGATACTTCTGGTTTTTCAGTCCGCCCGACCGTCAGCGAATCGATATTGAAGGCGCGGCGGCGAAACAGCGAGGCCACGCGGGTAAGCACACCCGGTTTGTTTTCGACGTACACCATGAATGTATTCAGCATAGGTTTATTGAGTCATTGAGGCATTGAGGTATTGAGGTATTGAATCATTGAGGTCTTGAATGGGTTTGAATCTCTCAATGAGTCAATGATTCAATGCCTCAATAAATTCATCAGTCCTCGGCCGTCTCGACAATCGGGCTGGGCCGCCGGATCATGTCGTGCAACGCCGCCCCGGCCGCGACCATCGGGTAGACCGTGTCTTCCTGTTCCACCTTAAAATTGATCAGCATCGGCCCCTCGTGCTGGCGCGCCGCTTCGACCGCGGGCACGACCTCGGAACGCCTCGACACCGTCGCGCTCCGTATGCCGTAAGCCTCCGCCAACTTCGCGAAATCCGGATTGAGCAACGGCGTCGCCGCGTAATTGCGGTCGTAGAAAAATTCCTGCCACTGCCGCACCATGCCGAGAAAGCCGTTGTTGATGATGGCGATATGGATCTTCAGGTTTTCCTGCACTATCGTCGCCAGTTCGCACATAGTCATCTGGAATCCGCCGTCGCCCGCCACCACCCAGACCTCGGCCTCCGGGCAAGCGACTTTGGCGCCGATGGCGGCCGGCAGCGCGAAACCCATCGTTCCCAATCCTCCGGAAGTAATGAGCGAGCGCGGACGCTCATGCTTGTAATACTGCGCCTCCCACATCTGGTGCTGCCCCACGTCGGTTACCACGATGGTATTGCCGTCGCGCGTCTGGTGCCACAAATCGTTAATGACATGGGCGGCATAAAGATGGCCGCTGTCGGGCAGGTTCTGGATGTCGCGCACCGCGGAATCGCCCTTCAGCCGGTCGATGGAATCCAGCCACTCACTACGATCAATGGATTCGATGTGCGGCAACAACTCCAGCAAAACTTCCCGCAAGTCGCCGACCAGCGGAACGTCGACCTTGACGTTCTTGTTAATCTCCGCGGGATCGATCTCGATGTGAATTTTCTTAGCGTTGGGCGCGTAGGTTTTCAGCGTGCCGGTGACGCGGTCGTCGAACCGCATGCCGAAGGCCAAGAGCAGATCCGCTTCTTGAATCGTATGGTTCACCCAGGCTTCCCCGTGCATGCCCATCATGCCCAGATTGAGCGGGTGCGATGCGGGGAGCGCACCCAGGCCGAGCAGTGTGAGTGCGACCGGAATCCCAGCACGCTCGGCAAAATCGCGCACCTCGCGCATGGCTCCAGAAATGATGATGCCGTGACCGGCAAGGATCACCGGCCGCTTCGAATTGTGGATCAAATCCAGCGCCTGCGCATACTCCTGCGGAGCGGGCGAAAGGTCGGGCCGGTAACCCGGCAGTTGCGGCTTCGCCGCTTCCCAGTCGAACTCGCACGTACCCTGCTGCGCATCTTTGGTGATATCCACCAGCACCGGACCGGGACGCCCCGACCGCGCCACATAAAAAGCTTCGCGGATCGTGCGCGCCACTTCGCTAGCGTGCGTAACTAGATAGTTGTGCTTGGTGATCGGAAGGGTCACGCCGGTAATGTCGGTCTCCTGAAACGCGTCCGACCCAATCAGCTTGCTGCCCACCTGCCCGGTGATGCAGACGATCGGTATGGAATCGAGCATGGCGGTGGCGATTCCGGTAACCATGTTGGTCGCTCCCGGCCCCGAGGTTGCAACCGCGACTCCCACCTCTCCACTGGCGCGCGCGAAGCCGTCGGCCATGTGGGTGGCGCCTTGTTCGTGGCGCACCAGAATGTGATGGATCTTGCTGCCCTTCAGAGCGTCATAAGCGGGCAGAATGGCGCCCCCGGGATAGCCAAAGACGACCTTCACGCCTTTACGTTCCAGACATTCCCAAAGAATACTGGCCCCGGTCATTGTCTTGCCCTTGCTCGCGGTTGGCGCGGCTTTCTGATCGGTCATAAGACCTCCCTAGCGTTCCGTGGTGCAAATCCAGCTCCGGAGGGGCGAAAACAGCCAGCACTCGGCGGTGCAAATCCAGCCCCGGAGGAGCGAAACCAGCTTAGCCCAGCGCTTCAGCGCTGGGTAACAGTGGACCAAATGAGTCAAGTCCCGGAGGGACGGCCGAGTTCCCACGCCCACTCTTCAGGGACTGCAATGTCGAAAAGCGCGCTCCTCGGAAAAAACAAAACCCACCTTGCCAGCGTTTCTGGCGGGTGGGATTCGGGAGCACTTACGATTTCTAATTTCTCAGCTCACTCTTCCCCCCGCACCGCGAACGACAGGCATACTCGTACCCCGGGAATTCTAAAACTAAGCCGTCGGAAACTCCGTCCATTCGTCACGGTCGCACCAAAGAGTTGACGTGATACTACCGAAGCTCCCGCCCGCCTGCAAGGGGAAAGTCCGACACGTTCTTTGCAGGCGCTGAGCCCCCATGGCCGAAGGTCTTGAGAAGGGCACGACTTTTACAAGCTGCGGGAAAACTCGGGGGGGTACCCCAGTACCAACTAATAAACATCCGCGAAAGTCCGACTGCGTTTACTGGCCTTGCGGGTTGCCCGCCGCCTTCACCGCTTCCTGGCAAGCGCCTGCGGCGGTCAACACTTTGTCAAACGCTGTATCGGTTCGAAGTTTTGCCAGCAGCGGATCGTAAAGCAGATTCTCGTGCGCGCAATAGTTCTGTTCGACCGCGCTCTGGAGCAGATGGAGAGCCGCTTGTTTCTTGCCACAGTACGCGAAGAGCGATCCCTGGTAATACCACGTCTCGGGGTCGGGCTCGGTGGGCAGGCTGGTTTCCGCTTCGTGCGCCATCCGGTCCAGATCCGCGGCGGGCCGCAACTGCAGACAAGCCTCCAGCAGATCGCGCTGATAGCGCGGCGCGGTCGGCATGTGCTTCACGGCCTCGCGCGCTTCCGAGATTTTCCCCTCGCGCAGAAAGATGGATGGCATGATATACGCCGCCCACTCCGAACCAGCATCCAGACGGACAAAATCCGTGGCCCGTTCCGTCTTACCCAACTCCATGAACGCCCAGGCGCAAGAGCGAAAAGTGTAATTACCGGGGTCAAGCGCGAGCGCAGTGTCGCACTCACTCGTCGATTGCCCCAGCATGCCGGCGTAACGATAGACATAGGCCATCGCGAAATGGGCCTCGGCACTCTCCGGACGACGCTTGACCATCGCTTGCGCCGCCTGGTATGCCTTGCCCAGTTCGCCTCGCTCCACCCGGTTGGCGATCAGTTGTCGAGCGGCAAGCACCCGATTCGGATCAAGCGCTACGGCGCGTTCGTAGGCTTGGTTGGAGCGCTGGAACATCGGCTCGCCACCATTCGAATAGGACTCGTCATAGTAGCAACGCAATCCGAGCTGTTCCCATGCCGGCGCATAGGTTGGGTCCACTTCGACCACACGCTCCAGAACCGCGATGGCATCCTTATTCGGCACGGCATCGTGAGGCAGCGCCAGGCTATGCAGGTAGAGATCGTAGGCCTCCGCGTTTTTCGGGCGCGTGCCGGTATCGAGAAAACCACCGGCCGCACCGAGCGCCGGCAACAACCCTTGCCGTATCTGCGCGGCCATCTGCGCTTGCAATGCGATCAGATCCTGAGCGGGCGCGGTCATGTTGATCTGCCACAAAAGCCGGTTGCCGTCCACCTGGATTGCTTCGAGCGTAATCAGAAGGCGGTCGCCTTGCTTCAGGAAGTGTCCGGTAAGAACGTTGGCCACGTGCACGGCGCGGCCCGCCTGCTGCGGATCGACGTCATTGCCGACAAACTTCCGCGTGATCGCGGATGGGCGAACGTCCAGCGTCCGGGTATAGGTGAGCGTGTTGGCAATTTCATCGGCCAGCGCGAAACGCAGAAACTCCACGCTGATGTCGCCATTCATGTTTTGCAGCGGCAGCACCGCAATGGTATTCTTCGGCGCACCACCGCCCGCCATCCGACGCTCTTTGAACCACCACGCTCCTACCGCGATCAAAACTGTCAGCAGCAGCGCGCTGACTCCCAGCAGAAGATAAGTTGGAAACTTGCTCGAGGACTGAAACGCGTTCGTGGCAATGCGATACGGCAAGGCGGGCCGCCGCGCCCCGCTCCTGGTCAACCCCGATTCCGTTTCCCTCCTCAACGACTGGAGATCGCCTTTCATCGCCAGCGCGTTCGGGTAGCGGTGCCCCCGATCTTTCTCCATAGCCCGGCCAATTATGCCTTCGAGATCCGGGGGGAGCGCGGGGTTGAGCTGAAGAGGAGAGACCGGCTTCTGATTCAGGACTGCGTCCAGCGTGGTAATCACGTTGCCGGTGGCAAAAGGCTTCTTGCCCGTCGCCATTTCGTAAAGCACGACTCCGAGCGAGAACAAATCGCTGCGCGGATCCAGTTCTTCGCTGCGCGCCTGCTCCGGAGACATGTAAACCGCGGTTCCCGGAATCACGCCCACCGCAGTCAGCGAGTCCTCCATCGCCGCCTCGTCCGATCCCGGTTCGCGCGCCGACTTGGCCAATCCGAAATCGAGGATCTTTGTTTGACCGCTCTGCGCCACAAAAATATTGGCCGGCTTGATGTCGCGATGAATGATCCCCTTGGCGTGCGATGCCGCCAAAGCATCCGCCACCTGGATGCCTATGTCGAGGATCTCGTCGACCTCTATCGCCTTCCCCCGTATCCGCTCCTTCAGGCTCATCCCTTCCAGCTTCTCCATGACAATGAAGGGATGTCCGCCATTGTCCTCGATATCGTGGATGGTGCAGATGCCGGGATGGTTCAACTGGGAAGCGGCGCGGGCTTCGCGCATGAAGCGGTCGAGCGACTTGCGGTCGTGGACCATCTCCTCGGGAATGAACTTGAGAGCGACGTGACGGGCCAGGCGCGTGTCCTCCGCCTCATACACCACGCCCATGCCTCCACCACCGAGCTTCCCCACAATGTGATAGTGGGAGACTGTCTGGCCGATCATTCCGAGGGCCTCAGTGCCGTCGGCGGCTATGTTAGGCCGCTGGAGAAGCTTAGGTCAACCCTCACGCGAGAAACTTCAGGCGAGATAGAAGTCCCCGCATTCTTCGAGGGCACGCGAACGCGTGAAAGCTTGCCCCGACACGCCGGCTGGGTAGGCTTTCGGCGCTTGAAAGTGCGCTTCCAATCCCGGCCCAACGCTAAAGCATCTGACTCCGTTTGCCGATTCATCAAGACGTATCTCTGTGTACACGGGCCAGCCCTATTGCCAGCCCTCAAAGCACCTCTTGATCTTATGATGGTCAGGTCGGGTACCGATCTGCCAAGGGGGAAGAATGAGCGGCGGTTCTTGGTTTGGCGCAGCGGAGGTCGGAGGTTCAAGACTGATGCAAGCCTTGGTGGTCGATGATTCCGCTGTCTACCGCAAATTGATCGGCGATCATTTGCGCAGCTGGGGTTTTGGCGTCACCCTCGCGGAGACCGGCTCCGAAGCTTGGCGAATCCTGGAGGAGCCGAATGCTCCCAAGCTCGTTCTGCTCGATTGGGTGCTGCCCGATCTGGATGGCATTGAGCTTTGCCAGCGCATCCGCCAAGCCGGATCGTCCAGTCCCTACGTTTACATCATCTTGCTGACCAGCAAGGAGGGCCGCCAGAACATGCTCCAGGCCATGCAAGCCGGGGCCGACGACTATCTGGTCAAGCCCTTTGACGAGCTGGAATTGAAGGCGCGCCTGCTGGTCGGTAAGCGGATCCTCGACCTGCAGGAGGAACTGGTTTCCGCTCGCGAGTCCATGCGCCACGCCGCCACCCACGACAGCCTCACCGGGTTGACAAATCGCGGAGAAATTCTCGCCATGCTGGAGCGGGAATTGGAACGAGGGCGCCGGGAGCGCACGCCCGTGGCCGTGATTCTTTGCGACGTTGACCATTTCAAGGACGTGAACGACACCCTGGGCCACCTCTTTGGCGATGAGGCGCTGCGGGAAATCGGCCGGCGCCTGCGCGCGCAACTGCGCGTCTACGACGGCGTTGGCCGCTATGGCGGAGAAGAATTCCTTATGGTTCTGCCCAGCTGCGATCTGCCCAACGCTCTGCTGCGCGCCGATGGACTGCGCGAGATCATTGCCAAAACACCTGTGGTTTGTTCCGGCGAGGAAAGACTCATCACCATGAGTATGGGAGTCGCCGTCTCTGCTTGCGAGGGGAAGAACGAAGTGGAAATGTTGTTGAATCAGGCTGATGCCGGCCTTTATAAGGCCAAGGAGAACGGCCGGAACCGGATCGAGCACTTCTCTCCTGTCGCCAAGAAAGCGGCGCATGGGCACGCGCCCAAAAGCTAGACGCCTTTTCACAATCAACCGAAGATAAACGTCGTGACCTCAATTATGCTCACCACTCATTCGTCAATGCATTATGAAAGAGCGCCCCGCTTTCCAAGGTCGAAGCTGGAGGGGCGCCGCCTCCGCTGCGCTGCGCTGTGCAGGGCTTCGCTCCGCTACGGCGGCGCTAGGGAGTAAGTGGAGTGGTGTGTCCGGTGCGAAAGGACTACAGCAGAGCATAGGCAAATCAGCTGGAGAATGGCACTTTACCTTGGGGGGGAAGTAAGCGTTGACGCGAATGACCTTTCCCCCAAGGAGGCAACTGCAATGAGTCGCGACATCAAGTATATCGGCA
>CABECO010000667.1_pt1 | contig 10770 bp, 10 predicted proteins | sample 3422431 | NCBI WGS metagenome assembly CABECO01 (sample SAMEA5534327, study PRJEB31848) | metagenome | biome: tundra; feature: field; material: soil | place: USA | collected 2013-05 | depth 0.15 m
CCCCATCCCGAGACCAGTTCGGCGAGCCCGGTTCGTTCGTTCTCTTCGTCTTCAACAATCAGTACGCGTTCCTGTGTCATATTCCTGTGCCAGGGCCCCACCAGCATTATTCAGGGAAGGGCTCCGCCTCGCAACCCCGGGCTCGGGATGCGGGAATATCAATTTGAGATCACTCCGGCGCAACCGCCTGCCAGAAGCTGATGGAGCCGCGACCGGAGGAAACTATAAAGATACCCCGCCAATCATTTGCAAAAATGCCCAGTTGCTGTAGAATTCGGTGTTCCCAAGATGCCGCTATCCGTGCGTGTCGTAAGGCTTTATGGATTCCAGTTCTACTAAATAACTTGTAGTGGATTCGATTCGGAGGAACTCAATGTCACTTTATCACGAAACTTACCGGAGATGCGCGAGTGTCGCGCTCGTCCTGGCCCTCGTTCTGATTGCGTTGCCGTCTATGCTGAATGCACAAACTGCTGCACCCTCGGCCGAAACGTTCCCCAAGGCGGAGGTGTTCATTGGCTATCAGTACTTAGAGCCGGGCGGCATCGTCCCCGATCAAAGCACCCCGCCGAACGCCATCCATCTGCCCTCGATGGCAGACGGATTTGGTTTCGGTGCGGCCTACAACTTCACCAAGTATCTGGCGTTCGAAGGCAGTTACGGCGAGAACTGGAAGGACGGCAGGGGCAATGTCATCACCGGCGCCCTCGGGCCAAAGTTCACCTATCGTCGCGACGATGGTGTGAACTTTTTCGTGCACACGCTGCTCGGATTCGAGCGCGTCAAGCCAGAAGGTATTCACCACAGCCTCGGCGTCGGAGCGCTTCTTGGCGCCGGTGTGGATGTCAAACTCTGTAAGGCGCTCACGCTCCGCCTGATTGAAGCCGACTACCAGTGGGCGCACGAAAACTATTCCGACGCCGTGCCGCCTACCGATTCCTCGTTGCGGCGTCCGAACTACGGCGGTGTCCTGCTGCGCACCGGTCTGGTGTTCAACTTTGGCGGCGGAGCTCCCGAAGTTCCGGTTGCGGCGGCCTGCTCCGTGCAGCCAGCGGAAGTCATGGTGGGCGAGCCGGTGCACGCCAGCGTCGTCGCGAGCAACTTCAACCCCAAGCACACGCTCACCTACACCTGGGCGAGCAATGCGGGCAAAATCGTGGGCAATGATGCCGGCGCCACCATCGACACCACCGGCGTCGCCGGGGGCAGCTACACCACCACCGCCACCGTCACCGATCCCAAGGCCACGAAGAACAACGTGGCCAGTTGTACCGCGAACTTCACCGTGAAGGAACTGCCCAAGAACGCGCCGCAGATTTCCTGCTCGGCGAATCCGTCGATGGTCCAGGCCGGTACTCCGGCAACCATCACCTGCACTTGCACTAGTCCCGATAACGTTCCGGTAACGGTGGGTGGATGGACCGCGAGCGGCGGCAGCATTTCCGGCAGCGGAAACTCCGCCATTCTGAACACCACCGGGGCTTCGTCGGGCCCCATCACGATCAACGCTACATGTACCGACTCGCGCGGCTTGACGGCTTCGACTTCGAGCTCGGTGACGGTTGAAAATCCGCCACCGGCGCCACCGCAGGCAGTCAAGGTGAACGAGTGCCAGTACCCGAACCTCAAAAAGCCGTGGCGCGTCGACAACACTTGCAAGGCTGAACTGGACGATGTTGCACTCAAGTTGCAACAGGATCCAGACGCCAAGCTGGTCGTGGTCGGGAACGCCGATCCGGCTGAAAAGCGTAAGAACCTGGCGGGCGAGCGAGGGCTCAACGTGAAGGCCTACATCTCGGGAGGCGAGGCAAAACAGAACATCGACCCCAGCCGCATCGAGGCCCGCACTGGAAGCGCAGGCACGGCGAATTCGGAACAGTGGATCGTTCCGGCCGGCGCCACCTTCCCCGAGGCCAGCACCACGACCCCGGTGGATGAGATAAAGGTAAAGGCGGTCCCGGATCATCCGAAACCGGTGGCCAAGAAGAAAGCGGCGAAAAAGGCCGAATAATGAGGTGGAGGGCAGCCGGGCGGGGATGCCCGGCTCTCCACTACTCAGCACGAAAGGCCGGTGGGGTTCAATCCCTGCCGGCCTTTTTATTTTTTGCCCTTCGGTAACCTTGTCCAGCCATGCTAGCCTGTCTACAGTTGAGCGCAGGCGAATATCGTTCGCAGGGGTCAATCTACGTTCATGGATTTCACAGTGAAAGGGAAAGTTCTCCGCACAGGTTTACTGGTTCTTGCCGTCAGTCTCGCCGTCACTCTTTTGAGCACCGCACTGCTGGCCTCCGGGCCCTGGCAGGTGTTGGGTCCGGACGGCGGCGATGCGCGCAGTCTGGCTTACGACGCGCACAATCCGGATCGCATCCTGTTAGGCACCAGCACCGGCCAGATGTTTGCTTCGAACGATGGCGGGCGCACCTGGTCGCGCCTGGCGCGCCTGGGCGGCGATGACTACGTGCTCGACCACATCGCCATCGATCCGCGGGACTCCAACCGTATTTATGTGTCGGCATGGAGCGGATCGAGCCAGCAGATTGGCGAAATTTTCCGCACGCTCGACGGCGGCCGCACCTGGGAGACGCTGCCCGCCATGCACGGCAAATCCATCCGCGCCCTGGCCATGTACAGGGGTGATTCGAAAGTTCTGGTGGCAGGCGCCCTCGATGGCGTCTTCCGCAGCACAGATGGCGGCGATAGCTGGGAGCGCCTCTCGCCCGCGAACTCCGCCGACGTCAAGAATATTGAATCGATCGCCGTGGATCCCAAAGATCCCAACACCGTCTATGCCGGAACCTGGCACTTGGCCTGGAAAACTTCCGACGGCGGCGCCAATTGGCAGCATATTAATAAGGGTATGATCGACGACTCCGACGTATTCTCGGTCATCGTCGACCATGAGAATGCCGCGGTTGTTTTCGCCAGCGCCTGCTCGGGAATTTATAAGAGCGAGACCGCGGGCAACCTGTTTTCGAAGATTCAGGGCATCCCGTTTTCGGCGCGTCGCACCCGCGTGCTCAAGCAGGATCCGACCAACGAGAATATCGTTTATGCCGGAACCACCGAAGGCTTGTGGAAGTCGACCGATCTGGGCAAGGTGTGGAAGCGTGTAAGCAATCCCGAGGTGGTCGTCAATGACGTACTCGTCGATCCGCGGGATTCCAATCGCGTGCTGCTCGCCACCGACCGCAGCGGCGTAATGGCCTCGAGCGATGGCGCCTCCAACTGGACCACTTCCAACCACGGCTACGCGCATCGCTATGTATCCGCCATCCTGGCCGATAACAAGGATGCTAGCTCGCTCTATGTCGGCGTGGTCAACGACCGCGAATACGGCGGCGTGTTCCATTCCCGTGACGCTGGACAGCACTGGTCGCAGAAAGCGGCCGGGCTCGGCGGAAAAGACGTTTTCGCCCTCAAGCAGGCTCCCAGCGGAATGCTCGTTGCCGGCACCAACCACGGCGTGTATTCCCTGGAGCGCAATGCCAGCGAATGGCATTCCATGAACGTCGTGGTGATCGAGCATACTTCGAATGTCACGCGCAAAGGTTCGAGCAAAGCGGTCGCCAAAACAAGCATAGAGAAGAAGGAACTCGTATCGCGCGTCAACGATCTGGAGCTCGGTGATCTGGAACTCGGTTCCGGACGCTGGCTGGCGGCAACGACCAGCGGCATCTACTCGAGCGCTGACCAGGGCAAAACCTGGAAGGGCGGACCGATTCTGGGAGAGCTGGATTTCGTTTCGGTGCGAGCTGAAGGTTCCACGGTGGTCGCGGCGACACGGTCCAGCGTGCTGGTCTCGAATGACAGCGGCGCGACCTGGAAACATGCCGGTCTGCCATCGTATGTGGTGAGCGTCCGCAACGTGGCAATAGCCTCCGATGGCCAGATCGTAATCGCGGCCCGCGAAGGCGCGTTCCGCAGCGGAGACGGCGGCGCGATCTGGGAGCATGTCGTCAACGGCCTGCCCGCCAAAGACATCACTTCCGTCAGCTTCGATTCCACCCACCAGCGCCTGCTGGCCACCAGCGACGCGACCAGCGTGATCTTCGAAAGCCGCGACGGTGGACGTTCCTGGCAGCGCGGTCCGGACAGCGGATTCCCGCTGCGCCGGGTCAGCGTGATTGGCGGACGCTTCGTGGCCGCGACTCCCTTTGATGGCGTCATCCTGCAACCGGAAAACGAATCCATCAGTGCCGTCACAGCAATCGGCGGCACCGAGTAAGACTAAAATTCAAGCTGATGAAACCCGAGCCGGGGAAGCGGAAACGCTTCCCCGGTTTCTCTTCGATCCCGGTTTCTCTTTGATGAGTGACACTCGAATAGAGTGTCGAAATGGGAATTCGCTATTTGTTCGCCTATATGCTAAACTTGCCCGTCCCGCGAGGAGCCAGCGACGATGCCCAAAGCGCCCCACCACCTTGCAATCAGTCACCTGAAGAAATCCGACCCCGTGCTGGCCGCGATTATCGAGCGCGTAGGGCCGTGCCGCATGGAGTTTGGCGAGCCCACGTTTCACGCCCTGGCCGAGGCGATTCTCTATCAGCAGTTGAACGGCAAAGCGGCCGTGACCATCTTCAATCGCTTCACCGCTCTTGCCGGCGACCCGCTGACCCCGCAGGGCATTCTCAAACTGACCGATGCCGAAATGCGTGGCGTCGGGCTGTCGCGGCAAAAGACCGCGTATCTGCGCGACCTCGCCGAGAAGACCCAGGCCGGCCTATTGGAGTTCGAGCGCCTTCCGGAATTGCCGGAAGAAGAAGTGATCGCGCATCTTACTCAGGTTAAAGGGGTTGGCGTCTGGACCGCGCACATGTTCCTGATGTTCACCTTGCGGCGTCCGGATATTCTGCCTGTCGGCGATTACGGCGTGCAGGCTGCCATCAAGAAGCATTACAAGAAACGTAAGTGGCCTAAGCCGGATGTGATGCTTAAGATCGCGAAACCTTGGGCTCCTTATCGCTCGATTGCGTGCTGGTATCTTTGGAGGAGTTTGGACATTAAGACGGTCGAAAAATGATCTCAGGCGGCTTTTCGCGTGGCGCGTGATTGTACGTACAATGTTCCACGTGGAACATGGCAAATGTGTACGTACATACGAAGATAGCCGAGGCGTATATAAAGCGAAAGTTAGAGGCTCGTGCGGCTGTTTTAAGTGACTGTTGGTCATTTAAAATGGGGCTGTGGCGTTCCAAGTGATTGATAACGCTAGGGCAGTTTGTGGAAAAACAGACACAACAGCGTACTATTTACACTGTAATTATTACATTCATGCCGGTTTGGGGGTCTAGGGGCAGTTTTTTGGCGCGAGGGAAGTGCTTACGAAGTTGAGATCGTGGACTTATCACTGAGAGATCAAGGGCTAAAGCGGCATCAAGGGCTAAAAGGGGCAGCCATGGCTAAGCGCGAGAAACTTCTTCCTCCCATCCATCCCGGCGAGATTCTGCGCGCGGACTTCATGGAACCGCTCGGCCTGAGCATGAATCGGCTGGCGCTCGATCTCCGCGTCCCGGTGACACGCATTGCCGAAATCGTCCACGAGCGGCGCGGCATTACTCCGGATACGGCGTTGCGGCTGGCTCGGTACTTCAATACGAGCCCGGGCTTTTGGCTGAATCTTCAGTCCTCTTACGATCTCGAGGTTGCGCAAGACAAGCTCTCACGCACCATTGAACGGGAAGTCCGTCCGTCCACTTTCGCGGCGGCGAATGCTGCCTCCTGAACAGCCGATACCGTTCGACTCCCCTTACGCGGCCGGACGTCGTATCTTCGTCTTAAGCATTTCCCATTCCGTCACCTCTACCAGACCTGCCTCGCCCAGGAAGCAACCGCGGGAGCCTCGACGCCAGTCCACCAAATTATAGTGATTGTAACAATTACCGTGTAACTAATACACGCTTGTGCCTATTTTGCCACAAACGACCCTGTGTATTATCAATGACTTGGGCGGGAGGACCAGGCGGAAATTATGACCCACGGTCGCTAATAAACACCGGAAGAGCGCCGCACTTTCGCCTTTTGTGCGCCGTGGCCTTGCCCCCCACCTCGGAATATGTACGTACAACTTTGCCATGTTCCACGTGGAACACTGTACGTACAATTATTGGGCGGCCCACCTTTCCATTGTGGTCGCCGCCTATTCGGCAACTAGATCGACTTCACCGGAATCGCCAGCACATCCTCCACCAGCCCGACTTCTTTTTGCACGAACGGCTCAGCGTAAGTAACGCCGCCGAGCATGCCGTAATAGCGGGCCATGGATTCCACGCGCGCCCGTATCTCCTTGTGCGCCGGGAAGATACCGCTGCCCGCCTGCTGGTCGGTGAACTGAGACTTGTACGCCATCAGCGATGCCATGCGGGTTTCGAACTGGTCCGTGATGTCCACGACAAACGTAGGCCGCACGTCGCGGTACAGGCTGGCGTAAATAATTTTGAAAGGACGATGAGCGGAACCCTCCAGCGGCAACTTGGCGAGCCCCGATATAAACGCCGCTTCGTATCCGAGCACCGAGGCCGTGTAGTGATCCGGATGACGCCCCTCCCAATAGGGAAGAATCAGCACCCGCGGCCGCTGTTCGCGAAGCACGCCGACGACCTTCAACCGATTCTCCCAGGTATTTTCGACCCGCCCGTCGGGAATATCGAGCGCGTGCCGCCAGGAAACTTTCAGGATGCGTGCCGCCTCCCCCGCTTCGTGCGCGCGGTCTTCGGCGCTACCGCGCGTCCCCATCTCCCCTTGCGTGAGGTCGAGGATGCCGGTGCCGTGTCCGCGCTCGGCCATCTTGAGCAGAGTTCCGCCGCAGGTTTGTTCCACATCATCGCGGTGCGCGGCGAGGGCGAGAATATCGAGGGGCATAGAAGCGTCGTCGGTCGTTAGTCGGTGGTCGTTCGCCCAGCGTTGTCTATTGCGGCTTCCGCGCAGTTCCTCTGAATTCTAGAATGCCAACGACTAACGACCGACGACCATCGACCGTGTTCACGCTGCTGGCTTCGTCGTGCGCCGGTTCGCCAGCGCGAAGGCTAGCCCGAACATGAAGAGCGCAAACAACACCAAGGTCAAAAGGGATTCGCCCAGCGGAAACGTGCTGGGCGCTTCGGGATACATCAGCGTGCGCAGCGCCTCGACGCCGTAGGTCAGAGGATTCGCATACATGACTCCGCGAATCCATCCGGATGCGCCGGAAAGAGGGAAGAGCGCTCCCGAAAGCAGCCACAGCGGAATCAGGAACAAATTGATGATGGCATGGAAGGCTTGCGTCGAATCCATGGGCCACGCTATGGCGAAGCCGAGCGCGGTCAAAGCGAACGAGACCAGAAACACGGTGAGGACGATGAGACCGAACGAGGCCAGCGTCATGTGCACGCCAACCAGCGGCGCGAAGACCAGGCAAATCAATCCCTGGGCGGCGGCGAGAGTGGTGCCGCCTAAGACTTTTCCCAGAACAATGGCGGCGCGCGGAACCGGCGCCACCAGCACCGAAAGCAGGAAACCTTCCTTGCGATCTTCGATCACCGACATCATGGTAAAGATCGCAGTGAAGAGCACGATCATCACCAGCGTGCCGGGATAGAAATAATTCAGATAGTGCTGCTGGCCGGCGGCCTGTCCGGAACGAAATGACGTTCCGAAACCGCTGCCGATGACGATCCAGAACAAAAGCGGAGATATAATTACGCCCACCACGCGCGCGCGCTGACGATAAAAGCGTACGACTTCGCGCCACCAGAGCGTGAAGGCAGGCAGCAGAACTCCGGCAGATGCGGGAGCGGTTGCGGGAAAGGTCGCGGTTTGCGTTGACATTGGTTGTAGTTTAGCAGCGTCAGTGATCGAGCTTCTTCTTGCTTTTCTTCTTGCCCTTCTTACCGGTTTCTGGGGCCGGTTCGGCGTCCTCGCTCCAGAAGCGGTGGCCGGTGCGGTGGATGAAAACGTCTTCCAGCGTCGGCTTGCTCACGCTTAGCGACTGGATTTCTCCCGGGAAAGCTTCGACTACGTCGGGAACGAAGCGATGTCCGTTTTCGATTTCGATGCGGACCTGCTTGTCCATGACCGTGGCATCGAGGTGAAACTTAGTGCGAATCCGGTCGGCCAACGCTTGCGGGTCGCGCGCTTCGAGCAGAATGACGTCGCCGCCGATCTCGCGGGTGAGTGCCTCCGGCGTGCCTAGCGCTACCAGGTTGCCTTCATTCAGGATGGCGAGCCGGTCACAGTGTTCGGCTTCTTCCATCAGGTGGGTGGTGACGATGACGGAGACGCGCTCCTGATCGCGCAGGATCTGGAGGTATTGCCAAAGGTCGCGCCGGGCGCCGGGATCGAGGCCGGTGGTGGGCTCGTCGAGGAGCAGAACCTCGGGATGATGAAGCAGACCTTTGGCGAGTTCGATGCGGCGCTGCATGCCTCCGGAGAAAGTTTCTACACGATCGGCCGAGCGGTCGAGTAATCCGACGCGCGTGAGGATTTCATTGATTCGTGTTTTCAGTTCGGGACCGCGCAGGCCGTAGAGGTGTCCCTGATGCCAGAGGTTTTCGTAGGCGGTGAGTTTGAGATCGACGCTCGGGGACTGGAAGACGACGCCGATGTGGCGGCGCAGCGCTCCGGGTTGGCGAACGGCGTCGAAGCCGGCGATGGTGGCGCTGCCTGAGGTGGGGACCATGAGCGTGGAAAGAATGCGGAACAGAGTAGTCTTGCCGCTGCCGTTCGGGCCGAGAAGGCCGAAAAGTTCGGCAGGGTAAACGTCGAAGGAGACGCCGTTGAGCGCGCTGCGGTCCTGATAACGGTGGACGAGGTCGCGAACCGCAATTATGGGCTGACCGGCGGGCTTGGCGGGTTGGGCTGGCGAAGCGAAGTCGATGGCAGTTGAGTTCGGGGCCACAGAATATTCTACGCCGGGAACGGGAGGATTATCATCCGGCGGGGAAGCCCAGCCCCTGAGGAGGCGTCTGCTTTCACGTAGAGACGCGGCTCGCCGCGCTCGGGCGGCAGGGGAGACGGGGCAAGCCCCGTCTCTACAGAAAATAGTTATGCGGCGACGGGCTTCTGATCCTGGCCGGGGACAAGCTCTTCGAACGCAACCGGAACGTGGCGCCAGACCTGGATAGCGAGCACGACCGTGGTGGCAAGCAGCAGCGCTCCTACGGCGACGTGGACTACGGTCGAGATCACCATGGGCAGTTCGGGCTGCGCGGCGTCTCTTCCCCACATGACGCGGGTGATGAAGGCGAGAAATCCCAGGCAGAGTTGCGCGACCATCAGGCCGAGCATGGCGATTGCCGGACGGCGGACGGCGTCCACTTGGTGGTAGACGGAGATGGCGCGAACGGCAGTCCAGGAGAGGACGATGGCCACGACGGCTGCGTTGATGACGTGCGGCCACCAGCTCAAGCCATGGTGCCGGAACATGGCTCCCAGGATCAGTTGTACATAGAGCACAAAAATCGACAGCACGGTCAGAGTGAAAAGAGCGGGGCGGCGCTGGTCGAGTTCGGTGCGCGGTTGCTCTTCGACCCAACGGCGCCCGGTGAACACGGCGATCGCGACGGCGATGCAGAAGAAGGTCTGCGCCACGGCGGCGTGCGCGCTGGAGATGGGTGCGGGCAGAAAAAATAAGACAGTCAGTCCGCCGAGGATGCCTTGCATGATGACGGTCGCGAGCGCGGCCAGGCCCAGAAGGCGCAGCCAATGGCGCTTTTCTGCTACCCAGGTCCAGACCGCCAAAATGATGGTGAGCAGTCCGGTAAATTCTGCCACCATGCGATGGCCATGTTCGTATCGCACGCCGCCAACCATGAGCGGGATTTTGTAGAAGGAGCCGAAGGTGGTCGGCCAGTCGGGGACGGATAAGCCGGCGTCATTGCTGGTGACAAGCGCCCCGGCAACGATCAGGACGAGGGTGGCGCACGCGGTGAAGATGGCGAAGCGGTGCAGTCCGCGATGGTACGGTATTTCGATCCTCTTCAGCACGATGGGTTTCTCGAACAAAATAGTTTAGCAAACCAGGTCGCGGAAAGGGTTCACGACTTGAAGACCATCGATCTCGCGGCCATCTTGAAAATCCTCAGACAATAGAACGCGACAGCCGGCCTGCTTGGCGGCGCGAACTACAAGAGCATCCCAGAAAGAAAAACCGTGGAGCCGGTGAAGATCGATGGCGGCAAGAATATCGGCGATCTCAGGAGAAGCAACGTCGAATTCGGAGAGTATTTCGACTTTGCGACGCGCGATTAGCGGATCGACATGCAGCTTTCGCGTGACATTCACGAAATACTCCTGCAGCACTTGGAGAGAAACCACACCCGTCCCATCCCGCCTGTGCTGTGCCACGAGATCGCGCGAGCAGCGCTGTTTAGCAGGGGCAAATTCGTCGTCCGCGTAGAGGAGTACGTTGGTGTCGAAGAAGCTACGAACGCTCATGAGCCTCGTCGCGATTGAAACGGTGGCCATGAGAGTTGCCAGTGCCCGACAGGCGCTCAAACTCCGCGATGCTGCGCTCGGCGTCGTCGCTTCCAGCCAACTTTTGCAGGTACTCGCGGATCAACTGGTTGAGGCTCTTGCCGAGAGTCTCTGCGCGCTTTCGGGCGCGCTCTAGAGTCTGTTCATCAACAGAAAGTGTAACATTCATGAACACAGTATACGTGCGCACATATACTGTGTCAACCATCGCAGTCCGGTCTATCCAACCGCCGCGCTCTGCGTTTCTAGCGCCTGGATAATCGCGTCGGCGAATTCTGAGGTGCCCGCGGTGCCGCCCACGTCGCGTGTAAGTTTGCTGCG
>CABECO010000685.1_pt1 | contig 10615 bp, 8 predicted proteins | sample 3422431 | NCBI WGS metagenome assembly CABECO01 (sample SAMEA5534327, study PRJEB31848) | metagenome | biome: tundra; feature: field; material: soil | place: USA | collected 2013-05 | depth 0.15 m
GCGATGTCGTGTTCGTGCGTCACCAGTACGATCGTGTTGCCTTCGGCGTGCAGGCGGTCGAACAATGCCATGATCTCGTTTCCGGTTTGTGAGTCGAGATTGCCGGTCGGTTCGTCGGCGAGGATGATGGCCGGGTTATTGACCAGAGCGCGGGCGACGGCCACGCGCTGGCGCTGTCCGCCGGAGAGTTCATTGGGCTTGTGGTTCATGCGGTCTTCCATGCCGACCGACGCAAGTGCGGCCTTGGCGCGCTGGGCGCGCTCTTCGGAAGGAACTCCGGCATAGATCAGCGGCAGTTCCACGTTGTGCAGCGACGTGGCACGGGCCAGTAGATTGAAGGTCTGGAAGACGAACCCGATTTCCTTGTTGCGGATGCGGGCCAGTTCGTCGTCGTCGAGTTCGCTGACCAGTTGGCCGTTGAGCCAGTATTGGCCTTTGGAAGGCGAATCGAGACAGCCGATCAGGTTCATCAGGGTAGACTTGCCGGAGCCGGACGGGCCCATGATGGCGACGTATTCGTTGCGCTGGATGCGCAGGTTGATGCCGCGCAGCGCATGCACCTGTTCCGAGCCCATATCGTAGGTCTTCCACAGATCCTCGGTGGTGATCATGTAGGAGTTGGGCGCAGTCCAATTCGCGGGCTTATCGATTGGGAATACCTCGGCAGTCGCCATCTTGCTCTCCTTCTCCGGATCGGGCTCGGGCACGCATGCTCCTATAGCCGTTCTATCTTCGACGTTACAACTCGTTAGAAGTTAGACCGCAGCCCCTAAAGGGGCGCTTCTTTCGAGGAACTTGCGGTATCGCTAAAGCGATACCCTGATACGAACCCAGCATCGCTAAGCGATATCCTAAATGCGAAACCCTTACCCTGATACGAAACCTAAAGTGGAGAGCCGGGCGTTCCGCCCGGCTGGACGGGCGAGACGCCCGTCCCCACACTAGTTAGCCTTCGTCTTCTTTTTTCGGGGTCGAGTTATCTATTTTGACACTCGTTCCCGGCTTCAGGGTACGTAAAACCTTGTAGCTGCCGGTGATCACTTCGTCACCCTCTTGCAAGCCCTTGGTGACCTCGATATCCGTGGTGCCGCTGATGCCGGTATCGACTGGAACGAAGACAGCTTTCTTGTCGCGAATCGCGAACACGCCCTGGACCTCTTCCTTCAGCTTCGCTGCTTCCGCGGGAGCGCTGGCCGCCTGCACATTATTGCCTTTCCCCGCGTCTTTATCCTTGGGCACGAGATCCGCCTGGGTGCGGACGGTGAGCGCCTGAATCGGAACACTGAGGACGCTGCTACGGATCGCGGTCGTGATCTTGGCGGTCGAGGAGAGGCCTGGGCGCAGGTCTACGGGCGGATCCGTGAGCGTCACGACGACTTTGAAATCCTTGGCTTCCTGGCTGGTCGAGCTGGCCTGAGAGGTAGCGACGCCGGTCGAGCGCACGATGGCGTTGTCCCCGATTTCGCTGACGATGCCGTGGAAGACCTTGTGGGGGATGGCGTCGATGGTCACGTCCGCGGGTTGGCCGAGATGCACGTTGACGATGTCGGTCTCGTCTACCTTGACCTCGGAGGTAATCACGGACATATCGGCAATTGTCATCAGCGTGCTGCCAGGTGAATTCTGGATTCCCATGACCACGGTCTCGCCTTCGCGTACGGGAAGATTGGTGATTACGCCGTCAAAGGGGGCTTCGTACGTGGTTTTTTCCAGCACATCGGTAAAGCGGGTCAGGTTGGCCTGATTCTGGGTGATGTGCTTGTCCGCGGAATCTTTTTGTGCCTTGGCTTGAGCCACTTTGGCTTCGGCTTGGGCGAGTCCGGCATCGGCCGACTCCCATGCAGCTTTCTTCACGTCGTAATCCTGCTTGGGGATCAGGGCGGCGCTGTACAGGCTCTGAGCGCGGTCCCAATCGAGCTTGGCGTGGACGGCGTCGGACTTGGCGCGGTTCAGGTCCGCGAGCGAGGTGTTCAGGGCGGCATCGGCGGCGACGGCATCGGTTTGAGCCGCTTGCACGGATGCGCGCGTGGCGTTGACATCGGCCAAGGACTGCACGTTCTCAAGCTGCGCCAGCAGTTGCCCTTTTTGGACGCGGTCGCCTTCCTTGACGTGCAGCTTGACGATCCTGCCCATGGCATTGGCTCCGATGTTCGCGTAGGTCTTGGGCTTGATTTCACCCGAGGCACTGACCACCGAGGCCAGGTTCTGCTTCTGCACTTTCCCGGTTTGCACCGTCACCAGGTTCTTCCGGCTCTGGTAAACCGTAACGGCGACGATGATGCCGAGCATCAGGACCGCGCCCACTCCGATCAAGACTTTCTTCCAGGTCTTCATAACGAAGTCTTCATGCCTAGGTCTTAACGACTGCGCCGCTCGAACTGCCTGCCCCGTCGGCAGACGCCACTGAATTTCCGGCTTTCCTCATTTCCGGCTTGCCCCCTGTACGGGATCAGAACGGTGAAAACGCACCGTAGTTGCGACCATCGTTGCGCATGGACAGTTACGTTCAGACGAGGGAAAAAGTTCCCGAATTCCCGCGAAACAGGCCCCTCCCTGCGTCGCTCCCGTGGGCTAACGGAGGGGAGACCGGGGGCACGTTCCATTATACCGTGCCGAGTATCCGCTCATCTGACCCACGCAGCAGATTCCCGTTCGGCCGCAAGACGCGGAATCTTTAGGGAGTTAGAAGGGGAGACTCGGCGCAGGAAATCTTTACTGGGCAGGCCACTTCCTCTTGCCTTGTTGTATCCAATGAACATAGAATTAGACACCTGAAGTTTCGTGTGAGGTAGGCCCTTCTATGCTCTCCGCCGGCTTTCGAAATCGTTGCTCGGTTGGTGTGCTGGCGGGCATGATGGCACTGGTTTTTGCCGCCTTTTCCCAAGCCCAGGACAAGGACGCGAAGGGCTCAGATGACAAAGCGGCGGCGCAGGGAAGCCAGACGGACCCGCTAAAGCGCCCGATCCCGGAAAAACAGAGGAAGGCCAACGCCAAGGCGCTCAAGATTGAGTTGAGCAAGACTTACAAGAAGTGGCTGGACGAGGACGTGCGCTGGATTATCACCGACCAAGAAAGATCCGCCTTCATGCAGCTCTCGAACGACGAAGAGCGCGACCAGTTCATTGAGGCCTTCTGGCAACGCCGCGATCCAACGCCGGACACTGAAGAGAACGAATTTAAAGAAGAGCACTACCGGCGCATCGCGTATGCCAACGAGCACTTCGCGGCCGGCATCCCCGGGTGGAAGACCGACCGCGGCCGGATGTACATCGTGTTTGGGCCGGCGGATCAAATCGACTCTCACCCCTCCGGCGGCGCTTACGAACGCCCCATGGAAGAAGGCGGTGGCGAGACCTCCACCTACCCGTTTGAAACATGGCGCTATCGCTACCTGGAGGGAATTGGCCAGGAAGTGATCATCGAGTTCGTGGATACCTGCATGTGCGGCGACTATCACATGACGATGGACCGCTCGGAAAAAGACGCCTTGAAGATGACCCCGAATGCCGGCCTAACCTTGTACGAGCAAATGGGCATGGCGAGCAAGAATAGTCGTTTCGACAATGGCGGTCTCGAGCAACTGGGTGCCGGGCCGATGAGTGCTAATTTGCAGACCAAGGAATTCGACCGCCTGGAGCAGTTTGCCAAACTGCAGGCGGCGCCTCAGGTGAAGTTCAAGGATCTGGAAGAAATAGTCAGCCACAAGATCAGCGTTAACCTGATGCCCTTTGATGTGCGGGCGGACTTTGTGAAGGTGACCAGCGACACGGTGCTGGTGCCGATCACGATTCAGATTAGAAATCGCGATGTGACCTTCCAGAACAAGGACGGCGTGGAGCGCGGTACCGTCAATATCTTCATGCGCGTGACGACGCTCACGGGCAAGATCGTGCAAACTTTTGAAGAGCCGGTGCAGATCGATGTGCCGGTGGAACTGCTGCCGAAGATGGCCGAGAATGCTAACGTGTACTGGAAAGCGATCCCGCTGCGCATCAGCCAGAATCGCTACCGCCTGGACATCGTCGTCAAGGACGTGAACGGAGATCGCACCGGGAGTTGGAGCCGTGCGATCCAGATCCCGGACTTCAGCGAGGACAAGTTGAGCAGCTCAACGCTTATCATCGCCGATGTGATGGAACCAGTGGCGACGAAGAACGTGGGCACGGGCAGTTTCGTGATCGGGGCCATGAAAGTGCGGCCGCGGGTGGCGCCGTCCGACGGCAAGCCCATCTTATTCAAGCGCAATCAGAAGCTGAATTTCTGGATGCAGGTTTACAATCTCAGCGTGGACGAGAAGACGCACAAGCCTTCGGCCACGATCGAATACAATGTAACGGACGCCAACAACAAGGCCATCATCCATACCGTCGAGTCGACGGACACGATGGGCAATGTGGGCGACCAGGTCACGCTGCAGAAGACGCTTTCCGCCGCCAACCTGCCGCCGGGCTTGTACAAGATCGAGATCAAAGTTAACGACAACCTTTCCAAGCAGATGGTGGACCCAACGGCGACTTTCGCCGTCGAGTAAACGGCTGCCTGGTTCCCCAAAGGTGGTGGGCGAGATGTTTCGAAAGCTCGGGTTCCTCCTCGTCGTTGCCGTCACGGTCACGACCGTGGCTCTTCCGGCATGGTCGGAAACTGCCCATGCGATCCCGGGTGCGATATCTGGATACGTTCGCGATGCCAGCGGCGCACCGCAAATGGGCGCGGCAGTGGAAGTACTGGGCTCGGCCGCGCAGGCGCTGAAGGTCTTCACCGACGATCGCGGCTTCTACTCGTTGGCAAGTCTGCTGCCCGGAACGTACAGCATCAAGGTGAGTGCGCCTGCGTTCCTTCCGGCGCTGCGCGAGAAGATCGGCGTGCGTGCGGGCGCGAAGCGGATGGTGAATGTCACGCTGACCACGCTGTTCGAGGCCATCCAGTTGGTTCCGCTGCGCAGTCCGGTGGACGATGACGACTGGAAGTGGACGCTGCGCTCGGTCGCTAACCGTCCTATCCTGCGCGTGCTTGAAGATGGCACTACTGTGGTGGCGCAGAGCGGGGAGTCAGCCGCCGACCACGGCTTGAAAGGTTCGGTGACCTTCCTGGCAGGATCGCCCGGCCAAGGTTTCGGCAGTCCCTCGGATAGGACTGCTGGCTTTGCCGTGGAGCGCTCGCTGCTAACGAGCGGCACGCTGCGGCTCAAGGGCAACCTCGGTTATGAGCCCGACGGCCAGGGCATCCCGACCGCGGTGCTCCGAACCACCTACACCAACAGCTTCAACGGTGTTTTTGAACCTTCGTTGGCGATTACGGCCCTCAGGCTGAATTCGCCTGACCTGAATACGATGCCCGGCGCCACGCTGCAAGCGCTGTCGGTGACCAGTTCGGATCGAATCGTCCTCGGCGACATGCTGGAGCTGAAGCTCGGCAGCGAGTTGCAAACCATCCAATTTATGGGGCGGGTAAACGCCATCAAGCCCTTCGGATCGGCCGATCTGCACATCACGCCGAACACTGTGCTGGAATATCAATACGCGACTTCCGTCCCGAATATGGGACTGCAGGATCGTTTCGGCGAGGATGGTTTGGATTCGGCTTCGTCGGACCTGAGCGAAACGGCACCGCGCATGAGCATTACCGGGTTTTCTCCGGCGGTAGAGCGGGCCCATCATCAGGAAGTGTCGATTTCCCAGCGCATCGGCAAGAACAATGTGCAGGTCGCATTCTATGCGGACAGCGTCGTCGATCCGGTGCTTACGGGAGTTGGCGAAATGACGCCGGGCGGATTGGCGGTTCAATCCGGTGAAGTTTTGCCCGATGTGTACTCAGGCACGTTCAGCTATCAGGGAAACGATTACGCGACGCGCGGGATACGAGTGGTGCTGCAGCGGAAACTGTTATCCGATCTGACCGCAACTTTAGATTATGCCTACGGAGGCGTGCTCGACTTGTCGCAACCCGACGTCCAGCTACAAGACGCGCGGGAGTGGATTCGCGGGGAGCAACGCCAGGCTGTGGCAGCGAAGTTCAGCGGAACTGTGCCGAAGGCGAAGACGCACTGGATCGCCTCCTATCGTTACACAGGCGGCCGCACGTTGACGCCGGTCGACCTGTTCGATACTTCGGCGGGCCAGTCCGATCCTTATTTGAACCTCTGCATCCGGCAACCGATTCCGGCCGGCCTGCTCGCGCGACACATGGAGATTCTCCTGGACTTGCGAAATCTTCTCGCGCAGGGTTACGTGCCCGTGATGGGACGCGACGGTCGCACTCTTTATCTAGTGCAATCGGCGCGCTCGATGCGCGGCGGCGTGGCCTTCAGCTTCTAGAATCTGTAGAGTCGCTCTAGTCTGTACAGGTTTCTTCCCATGCTCCTCCCGCGAACGTTCGGGAGAAGCGTTTTCTGGCGAATCGTTCCGTTTCCCACGTTTCCCCTAAACTGGGGTACACTTTCACAGCGTATGACTGAAAAAACTACAAACATTGAGAGGCGTTCGCCGCAGCGGGTGCCAGTTCGCGTCCCCGTCAAGGTGCGTCACGAGGGCGGTGAGCACGCGGGCTTGACCCGCGATCTGAGTTCGTCGGGGATCTTTCTCTATTCCGAGTCGAAGGTGAAAGCAGGCTCGAAGCTCGAACTGGTCATCATGCTGCCTCCCGGCCTGGGATTAGGGCCCGGAGGATGGACGCTGTGCGAGGCCTCGGTCGTGCGGGTGCAGGAATCGGAGGGCAAGGGCATGGGCATTGCCGCAACCCTCGACCGCATCGAGTTGTTGCCAGAGATCAGCTGAAAGCCGGTGGGTCGCGTTGCCTGCCAGGCCGCCATCAGGCAGCTTTTTCTCAATTTGATCCAGGCAGTGAAAATAAATTCACCCCCCACGAAAGTTTACTTCACATTGCCCCATCTCTGGTGCAATAATTGCCAACTTCGAAAGCAAGGCGGGAGTTGGCCGTCTTTTCCAGGTGGGCTAGGTCAATGTGGATTGAAAAACTCAGCGATGGCGTTCTTGAACTGGACACGCCGATCGGGCCTCGATACATACAGCCGAATTTCATGCAACGCGCGTATCTGATTTGGACGTTCCGAAATTTTTTCTCGCTGCCGCAGCAAGTGCTGCGCCCCTGGCAACGCCGATTGATTGATCGTCTGTGGAGCGAGAATAACTTCGTGTCCATGCCCGCAGTGGGTGCACACGACAGACCGGTCATCGGAAGAATCGAGCGGCGCGTGCCGGTTCAGGCAGAGGTTCTGCCCATTCGGAAACCGATGTCCAGTGCGAAACCCGCCGTAGCGGAGCAAAGCCGAGAAGTCGCCTCAGCATAGTCGCGAAGCGGCGCGCCGCCGTCCGGATTGCTCCTGGAATGACAAACCTGCCCCGAATGACAAACCTGCCCCGCAAGCTCGCACCGCTCAGTCGCAAAAAAGGCAGACACACCAAGTGATTTAAAGACAGAATGGAATTTCTACTCTAAGGTTGCGGACACAACAGAATCCCACAGGAAGTGAGCGACAAAACTTCCAGACTGCACAATCTACTTAGTCTGGATGTTCGAATTACATCGAACCAACGACAATCGGCGCGCCGACAACTAGGATCTTACAGCGGACTCAGGCTTTATTTTCAGGCTTGTTCTCGGGTTTATTTTCAGGCTTCGCATCGTGATCCTTCATACCCTCTTTCAGTGCGCGAATGCCTTCGCCCAGACCCTTGCCCAACTCCGGCAATTTCTTGGGACCAAACACCAGCAACGCGATGAAGAAAATCACCAGCAGGTGCATGGGTTGAAATAAACCTTCAAACATAAAGCCTCCGAACCGGAGATGCCGACCGAAAGCGCCGGACAGCATAACTACTATGTAGTGTATCCTAACCGATCCCCGGCAGTCTCTCTGGTTCCCGCCACGATCGCTACCCGCCTGGGTCGTTAGGCCATGTCCCTAAAAATTACTTCGGTGACCTATCGGCGACACCGCAGCCGGACTATTTTGGGCACAGGGCGATTTTCGTGTGTCAAAACCGCCAAGAGCGCCGGAGGGCTTCGTGAAACGCTGTGTCCTGAGATGGCTTTTGCTTCTGCTGGCGGCAGGCTCCTTGCAGGCTGAACAAGCTCCGCCCACGCCCGCTTCCGACGCCATCTTCCTGTGGCTGGCGGGGGGCATTTCGAGCGCACGGATCCAGCGCCTCGTCCGAACGCAGAACGCCCGAACGCAGAACGCCCAAACGCGGGACGAAGCCCAAACGTTTTCATGCCACGCCGCGCCAGAATGCACTCGGCAATGCACCCGCGCCCTGCAAAAGGCAGGGGCTGATTCGGGCTTGATTCAGAGCCTCTTGCGTCAGAGTCCGGATCCGAAGTCTGGATCGAAGTCCGGATTGAAGCCCGGATTGAAGGCCGGGCCGAAAGCCGTCCGCCACGCCGCCGCCTGCGCCTGCTCTAGTCCGGCGGCACAGGTTGCGGCTCTGGTTCACGAAAAGAACTTCGATGCCGCCGAAGACAAAATCCGCGCCCTGCTGCGCGACGATGCGGCCACTTCTTGGCCGAATAATGCTGTGCTGCATTTTGTCCTCGGAACCGTCCTGCGCCGCGAAGAGCGGTTCGACGACGCGCTCGACGAGATTACGGAATCTTCGCGCCTGATGCCCGGTTTCCCCGAAACGCACAGCCAGTTTGCGTACCTGTTTTACCGGACAGAGGATGCCGAGGACGCCCTGGCCGAAGCTCGCACCGCCCTCAGCATGGATCCCGCCAATGCCGAGGCCTACCGCTACCTGGGACTCGCGCTCTACGCCGAGGGCCAGTATGATGCCGCCCTGCACGCCTTCGAAGAATCTCTCTCGCGCGAACCCGCGGGCTCGCTGGCGAACGCGGACGTCTACTTCGATATGGGAATCACGCACCGCGACCAGGGAGACCTGCGCCGCGCCGCCATCGCCTATCGCCACGCCCTCAGCCTGCGCCCCGACTTCTGGGAGGCGCACAGCAATCTTGGCGTCGTCCTGCACGATCAGGGCAAGCTGGATGAGGCGATCGCGGAGTATCGCTTAGCTAAGCGCCTCAACCCCGAAGAAGCCAGCGTTCGCAATAACCTGGGAAACACTCTTTGCGACAAGGAAGACTTCGATAGCGCCATCACGGAATTCAAGGATCTCTATCGTCAGAGCCCGGGGTGGGAGGGCGGTCACAATTGCCTGGCACGCGCCTACATGTCGAAGCGCGACTACCCATCGGCCATTCGCGAGTTACAGGCTGCCATCGCCGCCAATCCGGCCGGAGCGGCCGAACACCGCGTCCTGGGGCAGGCTCTCCTCCTAACGGGAAAAGACCGGGAAGCGGTGGAGGTGCTGCGCAAAGCAGTTTTGCTCAATCCCGAATCCGGCTTGGCACACCACTATCTCGGCACCGCCCTGGTGAATACCCAGCAACTAGCTGAGGCTGAGAAGGAGTTCCGCGAGGCCCTCCGCCTCGAGTCCAGCGCCCCGAATCACTATTCCCTCGCCGCCTGTCTGATGGCTCTTAACCAGTACGAAGAGGCCCTCGGAGAGCTCGAAATCGCTTCCCGCATGGATCCCAGCCAGAACCTTTACCGCGCCCGTATGCAGGAGGTCGTCCGGCTGATTACCACCTGGAAGTAACTCTCCCCGAAGATGCACCATCGGATGTTACCTTGGGTATGTACCTACGTACTTCGCCCTCCAATCGCCAACAAACCTAAAATATGATGAGAAAAAGCGGCGCTGGTAGCGCCGCCGGGACGACTCATGGAAACCACCGCTGCCAAACAAGCCCGAGAGAAAGCCGTCAACCCTGCTGCACTCTCTGCTGTACTATCCACTACACTATCCACGGCACTATCCACTGCACCATCCACCCCAGAGCGGCATCTGCCGGCGGGGCCCGCGCCCGAGGTCCCTTCGGCGCCGGAGCACAAATCCATCGGCTACGGGATGCCTTGTTCGCATTGCCGCGCCTACTATCCGGCTGACATGCACGTTTGTCCGATCTGCAAGTCGCCGGATCGTATCTCGCCCACCGAACCGGCGGTTCATGCGTATTCCGTGGCTTCCGCCGCGGTGGAGCCCGCGTCGCAGCTCACGACTGGTGCGCCGATCACCGGGGCGCAGATCACGGGCACGCAGATCACCGGGGCGCAGATCGGTGACGACCGCGAGCGCTTCCTGAAAGAGCTCAAGTCACAGGCTTTCGCAACCCACACTCAGATCAACGCCACGGCCACGTTCCGTTGCGTTCTGGAACACCAGCACAGCGGGGCCAGCGAACCGGCCGCGGTCTGCCATAGCTGCTACGGCGAGGCGCGCCAGCAGGCTGACCGCATGGAAGCGGCCCTCCACATGGACACGAAAGAAGCAGCAAAAATCGTCTATGAAGCGGTATGGGCGGATACGTCCGATCCCAATAGCACTTACTTGAACGCCGCCAGCGCACTGCTCTCGGAGTTGCGCAAACGCGCCGGCATCGGCCTATTGCTTGGCGCGAATCAGCCCTTGGCGCACTAGCCGCAGGGCCTCGATTCTATCTATTAACTCTCAAGGCGCTAGCCAATTAGTAGGGGTCCCCCCCCTATTTCCGCTAAAGTATTGAGTAATAAATACTTACTTTCAAAGTATTCAGG
>CABECO010000691.1_pt1 | contig 10596 bp, 8 predicted proteins | sample 3422431 | NCBI WGS metagenome assembly CABECO01 (sample SAMEA5534327, study PRJEB31848) | metagenome | biome: tundra; feature: field; material: soil | place: USA | collected 2013-05 | depth 0.15 m
CCCCTGCGGGAATTGCTGCGGACCGGCAGTGCGCTGGAGGAAGAAGCGTTTCTCGCCGAACTGCACCAACAGCGAACTCCGGCGAGCGTCAATCAATAAACGTCCGCCAATAGAGGCAGCCCGTAAGCGTTCGCCTAATAGCCCCCCGATCCCAGCAAACACGATCCCAGCAAGATACACTCGCAGAAAAAGCCGGGAACCTGACTCACCTTTCCCTTTAGTGTCGGCCCGGTCCCCGGCTGTCTGTTCGACATCATCTCATCGCAGATTACCTCGACACCCGCCCCTAAATGATTTCGGTGCGGTTAATTTTTCGAGAATTTTTCTGATGCAATAGAATTGCTCTGCCTGTAGGGACGGGGCTTGCCCCGTCTCCGGGGACGCTGGAGACGCGGCGCGCCGCGTCTCTACGGGATGTCGCTTGAGGATCGTATCCACCGTTTTACTTTTTAGCAGCCTGCCAGTTTGAGGTTAGGGTAAATTGCTCAGAAGTCCGGTCTCGCGTGCGTTCGTGCTGGCTGGCTGCTGTCTGGCGGCCATCACTCCGTTTTTCTGGTGGGGCAGTCCCTCGGGGCATGATTTCGAGTTCCACATGTTTTCGTGGATGGAAGTGCTCGGCCAGTGGAAGCACGGCATCGCATATCCGCGCTGGGCGGCGCTGGCGTACTGGGGATACGGCGATGCCCGCTTCCTGTTTTATCCGCCCGCTTCCTGGACTCTGGGCGCCGCGCTCGGTGCGACTTTGCCCTGGACGATGGCGCCGGGGGCGTATTGCTGGATCGCGCTCACGCTTGCTGGAGCGTCCATGTACCGGCTCGCCCGCGAGTGGCTCCCGGTCGCGGACGCGTTGTTTGCGGCCGTGTTCTATGCGCTGAATCCCTACCACTTGCTGATCGTCTACTGGCGAAGCGCATACGCCGAACTGCTGGCGGCGGCGCTGTTGCCGCTTCTGCTGCTTTGTCTTCTGCGGATCTTTTTGCGGGAATCCGAGCCTACTCATCGCCCGACGCTGGGGTTGAGTGTCACGCTGGCCGCAGCCTGGCTCACGAACGTACCTGCGGCGGTGATGATGCATTACGCGGCGGCCGGGCTGGCGGTTGTCTTCTTTGCGACTGGAGCCGCGCGCGAGCTCGCCAATCAACGATCATGGGGTCCACAGGACTGGCAGCCGCTTGGTCGGGCCTTAGTCCGGACCTTAGTCCGGACGGGGCTGGCGATGCTCCTGGGAGTTGGCTTGGCCTCGTTCTATCTGCTACCGGCAATTTACGAACAAGGATGGATCAACATCGGCCAGGTGCTGTCGCCGGGAGTCCGGCCGCAGGACAATTTTCTTTTCACCACCCTCCCCGATCCCGATCACAACCACTTCAATCTTCTGGTTTCGACCGTAGCGGTGGTCGAAATTGGCATTCTCGCTTTCGCGATCTGGTTTTCGCGCCGCTGGCGGGTGAAACGCGCAGGGGCAGCGAACCCTTCGGCAAGCTCAGGGCAGGCTTCTTCGGCAAGATCGGGCCAGGCTCTCGACAGTCCAGTCGCGGGCAGCGCGGTAACCGCTGAGCAAAGCCCGTGGATGCTGCTTTCCGCCTTGGGTGTGTTCAGCGCGGTCCTGATGCTTTCGGCGAGCAATTTGCTCTGGCAGCACTTGCCCGAGCTCCGCTTCGTGCAACTTCCCTTCCGCTGGCTGCTGGGCATGAATGCCGCTTTGGCAATGCTTCTGACCATGGCCGCCAAGCGTTGGACCTGGACCTCGCGCTTCCTGGCGTCTGCTGTTCTGCTGGCCGCGGTTATCGTCGCCGGCTATCGCATCCAGCCGCCCTGGTGGGAAAAGGCCGGCGATATCCGCGAGATGAACGATGCCATCCTCGACGGCACCGGATACGAGGGCACTGACGAATACGTCCCGGCTGGAGCCGACGCCTACGAACTGAACAAAAGTCTTCCCCGCCTCAGCGACGACAGGGGGGCAGCGGTTCAGAGCGAAATGCTGGCGTGGGGGCCGACGGAAAAACACTTCACGGTCCACGCCGCCCCACCGCAAAATCTAACCGTGCGCCTTTTCAGCTACCCGGCATGGGAGGTCGTCTTGAACGGCAAGCCCACCGCAACGCAGAAAACCGATGTCACCGGGCTGATCGTCATTCCCATTGCCGCCGGAGACAGCGATGTACGCATCCATTTCCGCCGGACGATTGATCGTTTCGTCGGAAACATCCTCTCGCTGATTAGCCTGGCTGTGCTCGCTGTCGCTTGGATGAAGATGAAGACGCAACCTAAGACGCGGCTGGGGCGTCGGGTGTAATCCCCTGTGTCCTCTGTGTCCTCTGTGGTCAAAAAAACCGATAACCACAGAGGACACGGGGGAACACAGAGAAAAACTCACGGGAGGCAAGATGCAACGTCGCGTCTTGGTGGCAACCTCGAACGCCGGCAAGCTTCGTGATTTCGCCGGAGCTGCCGCCGCCTACGGCATCACGATCGCAAACATCTCGCACTTTGCTTCTCTGCCCGAAGTTGTCGAGGACGGGGCCAGCTTCGAGGAGAACGCGCGCAAGAAAGCTGAGTGCTACAGTCTGGCCGTGCCCGGCGAGCTGGTTTTGGCCGACGACTCCGGCCTGGAGATTGACGCGCTGGGCGGCGCTCCCGGCGTTCATTCTGCGCGCTACGCTGTCGACGAACCACACAAGGCTGAGTGCAACACGGATGACGAAGCCAACAACGCGCGCGTGCTCCGCGAACTGAGAGGGGTTCCGGAACAGAAGCGCACCGCTCGTTTCATCTGCGTGCTGGTTGTCGCCCGTGACGGCCAGACTGTTCACACCTTCCGCGGCGCCGCTGAAGGCGTCATTCTGAATGCGCCCCGAGGCCAGCATGGATTCGGCTATGATCCACTGTTTTACTTCCCGCAAATCGGCAAGACCTTTGCCGAGCTGAGCGCGGCAGAAAAAGCCCAGTACAGCCATCGGGGCGCAGCTTTTCGCGCATTTCTTTCGTGGTATCGGGCAACCTAAAGCGAATCCAAAGTTGCTGTGACTGCAGGCAGTCTGCCGAACTGCGCTCGGCTTGGACGGGGCAAGGCCCCGTCCCCACACGAGCAGTGCGGCGGCGGCTCTAAACGTAGAACTTATCGCTATAAACCTTCGCGGTATATCATGTTTTTCCGGGTCCTCTCAATGCCGCGAAAAAACATCCTTATTACTTTCACCCGTTGGAACTCTTTCTGACTCATCGTCACCATCCTGATAGGGTGACAAAGTCTGGTTGCAGTTAAGGGGTGACATTATCTTGGAGCATCTACACCCACTTCGATCTTTCTTGACTTCCCTTCCCCTGCAAAACGATAATTACCAGTTTGTACACCGGAACACGTAAGGAGCCGTTATCGTGGCGTCAACTGCCAATCCCGCCGCTCCCATGATCAAGCCCGGCGTCGCTTCACTGCGCGCTGGCGAGGGTACCTCGTTTCTGCTGCGCCGTCTGCATTCCCTCAGCGGCGTCGTACCCATCGGAGCTTTCCTTCTCGAACACTTCATCTCGAACGCCGAAGCCATCAAAGGCCCAGCGGCCTACGGCAAGCAAGTCGAGTTTCTGAACAGCCTGCCCTTCGTTTTTCTGCTGGAGCTGTTCTTCATCTGGATTCCGATCGCCTACCACGGCCTCTACGGCCTTTGGATCTGGTATCAAGGCGAGGGCAACGTCGCCAATTACCCGTGGACTGGCAATTGGCTCTACACCACACATCGCTGGACCGGCATCGTCACTCTCATCTACATCGTGCAGCATACTTACTACCTGCGCTTTACCGGCGTGCACCTGCCGACGCATCCTATGCAGTCTTTCGCCAAAGTTCAGTCTGAATTTCAGAATCCGTGGATGATCGCCTTCTACGCCGTCGGCATCATCGCCGCTTCCTGGCATTTCAGCTACGGCCTGTGGCTATTTGCCGCGAAGTGGGGGATTACGACCGGTGAAGCGGCGCGCCGCGGCTTTGGCTTCATTTGCCTCGCGCTCGCTCTCGTCCTGGTTGCGATCGGAGCGGGCAGCATGTACGGATTTCTGGCGACGCCGAACCAGCCTTTAGACACCAATACTTCGGAAAGTCTCGTGATGCGATAGAGATTGTACGAGAGATGGCACGAAGTTGTGCGAGCAGGCCCGGGCCCGACCCGGCAGATCGGATTCATACCGTATGGCAGCTCCGAAAATCATCGTAGTGGGCGGCGGCCTGGCAGGCCTGGCCGCCGTCATCAAGATCGCCGAAACGGGCGGTGAGGTTGACCTGTTCTCGATCGTCCCGGTAAAGCGCTCGCACTCGGTTTGCGCGCAGGGTGGCATCAACGCCGCCAAGAACCTCAAGGGCGAAGGCGATTCCACCTGGATTCACTTCGACGACACCATCTACGGTGGCGACTTCCTGGCCAACCAACCGCCGGTCAAGGCCATGTGCGAGGCCGCTCCCGGCATCATCGATCTACTCGACCGCATGGGCGTTCCGTTCAATCGCACTCCGGAGGGTCTGCTCGACTTCCGCCGCTTCGGCGGCACGCTCTATAACCGCACCGCGTTCGCCGGAGCGACTACCGGACAGCAGCTTCTCTACGCCCTCGACGAGCAGGTCCGCCGCTACGAATCCGAAGGCAAGGTGAAGAAGTACGAGCACTGGGAGTTTCTCTCGGCGGTGCTCGACGGAACGCGCGTCTGCCGCGGCATCTGCGCCATGGACCTGTGGACGATGGAGGTGCGGACCTTCCCGGCCGACGCCATCATCATTGCTACGGGCGGCTGTGGCGCTATTTTCGGCAAGTCCACCAACTCGGTGGTGTGCACCGGATCGGCGCAGTCGGCGCTTTATCAGCAGGGCTGCTATTACGCGAACGGTGAGTTCATTCAGGTGCATCCCACCTGCATCCCCGGCGAAGACAAGCTGCGCCTGATGTCGGAATCGGCGCGCGGCGAAGGGGGACGCGTCTGGGTCCCCAGGACGCCGGGCGACAAGCGCGACCCCAAATCCATTCCTGAGAAAGAGCGCTGGTACTTCCTCGAGGAGTGGTATCCAAAATACGGCAACCTCGTCCCGCGCGACGTGGCCACCCGCGCAATTTTCAAAGTGGTGTTCGAGGATAACCTCGGCATCGACGGCAAGCCGATGGTCTACCTCGACCTCACCCACATTGACGCCAAGACTCTGGACCGCAAGCTGGAAGGCATCCTCGAAATCTACGAGAAGTTTGTTGGCGACGATCCGCGGGTCACGCCCATGAAGATTTTTCCGGGCATGCACTACACCATGGGCGGCTTGTGGATCGATTACAAGCAGGCCACCAATATCCCCGGCATCTACGCCGCGGGCGAGGCCGAATACCAATACCACGGCGCCAACCGGCTGGGGGCAAATTCGCTGGTGTCGTGTATCTTTGGCGGCTTCGTTTCCGGCCCGAGCGCCGTGCAGTACGCGAAGAATCTGCAAGGTGCGCCCAGCAACGGTCATTTTGAGGCAGAGCGTAAACGGCAGCTGGAAATCAACGCCGCGCTGATGAAAGCCGACGGCAACGAAAATCCGTTCCTGCTCTGGCGCGAACTCGGCGAAACCATGACCGCGAACTGCACGGTCATCCGCTACAACAAGAAGTGTGAGGCAGCCGACGCCAAAGTGGTGGAGCTGCTGCAACGCTACCAGAAGATCAACCTGAGCGACCGCTCGCAGTGGGCGAATACGACGATCGCGTTCGCGCGCCAGCTCTACAATATGCTGCAGTTGTCGCGCGTAATCGCGCAGGGAGCGGGCATGCGCGACGAGTCGCGCGGCTCGCACTATAAGCCGGATTTCCCCGAGCGCGACGACAAGAACTGGATGAAGACCACGAAAGCAGTTTTCGCGCCCGATTTGGACGAACCGAAGTTTGAGTTCGAAGCGGTGGATGCGGCGCTGATTCCGCCGCGGCCGCGGAAGTACTGATGCGCATGTATCGTCACTACGAACCGGGAAGGGCACGAGTTCCACTCGTGCCGATTGAGGCATTCCCCAGGACTGCGGCTTCAGCCGCTGGGGGCCAGGGATCAAGCTTGAATCCGGGGAAGACTCGAAGCACTTAAGGCAACCAATGGCTAATAACAATAAATCCGTAATCATAAAGATCAAACGCCAACTTACCCCCGACGCCAAGCCGTCGTGGGAAGAGTTCGAGATTCCCTACAAGCCGAACATGAACATCACTTCGGCGCTGATGGAGATCGCGGCCAACCCCATCACCCGCGACGGCAAGCAGACCACGCCGATCACTTACGATTCGTCTTGTCTCGAAGAGATCTGCGGCTCCTGCGCCATGCTCATCAACGGACGCGCCCGCATGGCCTGCTCCTCGCTGCTCGACAACCTCGATCAGCCGATCAAACTCGAGCCGTTATCGAAATTTCCGATCGTGCGCGATCTCGCGGTCGATCGCAGCGTGCTCTTTGAGAATTTGATAAAAGTGAAAGCCTGGATACCGGTCGATGGCACCTACGACCTCGGTCCGGGGCCGCGCATGACCATGCAGGACCAGGAAAAAGCCTATCCGCTATCGAACTGCATCTCGTGTTGCTGCTGCATGGAAGCCTGTCCGCAGTTCAACGAGGACACAGGATTCGTCGGCGCGGCTACGATCTCACAAGTGCGGCTGTTCAATACGCATCCCACCGGCCAGGCTTTGAAGCACGAGCGATTGTCGGCACTCATGGGCGACGGCGGCATCCAGGAATGTGGCTACGCTCAAAACTGCGTCGAGATTTGCCCGAAGAGTATTCCCCTGACCACGTCGATTGCCGAAGTCGGTGGCCAGGTCATGATTCAAGCGCTCACCGACCTACTGCGCAAGTAGAGACGGGGCTGGCCCCATCTTCTGAGACGCGGCCAGCCGCGTCTCTACGGGAGATCGGAGGCCTTCAGGGGCTGGGCAGCGAGTATTCCAGAGTCCAACTTTGCATTTCCAAAAGAGGGCGCTTTTCCCTAGTATTGGCACGAAGAATCATCGAATTACGGCCTGGTAACGCCCGCAACTCCCTTAAGTAATGGGGCTTAGGTCGAATTGCTTCACGAAATTGTTCATCTGTGATTTACAATTGCAACGCCTGTAGGAGAATCGAGGCTTTTGCCCAGCTCCGGGGAGTGTTCCAACGGAGGCAATGATTTCGGATTGGAATGATGCTGAGACCCACAACGCGAAGCCTGAAAATCCGCAAGCCGCCGCTGGCGCTGCTGACTGCGTTGATCACGCTCGCGATCTTCGTTACGGTCGCCTCGCCGGGAACCGCTTTTGCCCTGCACCGCGTTGCCCCTCATCGCCACCACCGTCTGCTGCGCATACGTAGACATTTTGGCGTGCTTTGGAACCCATTGTTCCGTCCGACGCACGATTCCCTGCTCCGGCAAAACGAAGAAATCGACCGCCTCGATCTGCCGCGCATTCAAGATGACGACCAAATGGAAGAGCTGAAGGCCTCGGGCGCGCTGGTGCCCATCGGGGCAAGCGAATCTCTGAAGATTGAGCCCAGTCTTGATCCTTCACGCCGTTTTTGTCGTCCGTGGACCCGTGATTTCGTGCAGGATCTTTCCGAGGTTTATTACCGCCAGTTCCACGCACAAATCCAGGTAAACTCCGCCGTCCGTAGCGTCAAGGTGCAGAAGAAGCTTCGCCGTCGCAATCGCAACGCCGCCCCAGTAGATGGTGACACCGCCTCTTCTCATCTCGCTGGCATCACGGTCGATCTGCAGCGCCGAGGCATGACGAACGAGCAGATTCGGTTCGTCGAGCACTACTTGTTCTATCTGAACGCCCTCGGTCTGGTCGAACCCGAGGAAGAGCGCCGCCATTGGTGCTTCCACATAATGGTCTCCGACCGCTACGACGACTGGCGTCAGACGCAGACGATTTTCCCGCGTCCGCCGCTGGAAGAACCTGCCGCCGAACCGGGCACCGTCACCGTGGCTGCCACTGCGGTAGGCGCCTCCAACTGAACCTCGAGCTAAACCTTGAACTGAACTCTGCCTCCGCTACACTCTCCACAGAATGATTGTTCTCATGGCGGGCCTTCCCGGAACCGGTAAAACTACGCTCGCTCGCGAACTGCTGCGCCACACGCAAGGCGCTGGCGCTATTCTTAGCAAAGACGAGATCCGCGCCGCCTTGTTCTCGCCAGAAGATATCGAATACTCTGTCAAGCAAGACGACTTCGTGATGGAGGTCATGCTCGACGCTGCCCGCTTCCTGCTGCAAGAAACTCCCGCTCGCAAAATCTTTCTCGACGGCCGCCCCTTTTCCCGTCGCTATCAGATCGACCGCGTTCTGGCACTCGCACGCGAACTCGCTCAGCCCTGGACGATCATCGAGTGCACCTGTTCCGATGAATCCGCTCGGCGGCGCCTGGATCTTGAACCTGACCCCTCGCACCCAGCGCAGAATCGATCGTTCGCGCTCTACCTCGAAATGAAAGGCCGCTTTGAACTTATCTCCTATCCCAAAACAGTGATCTCCACTGATCAATCGCTTGAACAGTGCGTCCAGCAAGCGCTCTCCGCCTTGACGGCAGGATGAGTGATTCGATGGAGCGACGCTCCATTAGCAACCGCTCCAGCTCTCCCGCATCGTATAGAATCCTTGTTCACCATGAACAAGCTCACCATGAACAAGCGAATCCTTGCCGTCGCACTCTTACTCGTCTTTGCTCTTCCCATCTACGCGCAGACCGCCGTCTCCGCCAAGGCCCGCGAGATCCACAACTCGGCCATCGTCATCGACACGCACGCCGATACGCCGCAGCGCTTCCTCGACGAAAATTATGACATCGGATCGATCGATCCCAAAGACCCCGGTCATATCAGCCTCGATAAAGCCAAAGCCGGCAATCTCGGCGCCGAGTTCTTTTCCATCTGGGTGGAACCGGAAACCAACCAGGGCCACTTCGCCCGCCACACGCTCGATCTCATCGATTCTGTCTATGAGCAGGCCGCCCGCCATCCCGACCGCATGATGATGGCCTACAGTGCCGACGACATCGAGCGCGCCCACCGCGAGCACAAACTCGCCGCCTTGCTCGGCATTGAAGGCGGCCACTCCATCGAAAACGACGTCCGCCTGCTGCGCGATTTCTATCGCCTCGGCGTTCGCTACATGACCCTGAGCTGGTCGAACACCAACGAGTGGGCCGACTCTTCCGGCGACATCGACAATCCCAAAGTCGAGCACCACAACGGCCTGACCGATGGCGGCAAGCAGATCGTGCTCGAGATGAACCGGCTCGGCATGCTGGTCGATATTTCCCACGTTTCCGACAAGACGTTCTATGACGCCATCGCCGTCAGTAAAGCGCCGCTCATCGCGTCGCACTCATCCGCGCGCGCCCTCACCAATCATCCCCGCAACATGACCGACGACATGCTTCGCGCCGTCGCCACAAACGGCGGCGTCGTCCAGGTAAATTTCTACAGCGCCTTCCTCGACGAAAACTACCGTAAGGCCGCTGAAGCGCAGGCCAAAGACCGCGCCGCCGCCGTCAAGGCCTACACCGACCAACTTAAGGCCGCCGGGAAAACCGTTAGCTATCTCGACGCCGACCGCATCGAGCGCGAGTGGTCTGCGAAAATTCCGCGGCCACTGCTCAGTTCGCTGATCGATCACATCGACCACATCGCCAAAGTCGCTGGCGTCGACCACGTCGGCTTGGGCTCAGATTTTGATGGCGTGAGTGGCGCAACTCCAGAAGGAATCGATTCTGCCGCCGACCTGCCTAAAATCACGCAAGCCCTGCTTGACTGCGGTTACAGCGCTGACGATATCCGGAAGATTCTGGGCGGCAACCTGCTTCGCGTGTTTCGCGAAGCCGAACGCGTGAGCCACGAAATGCAAACCAGTAAATGAACGGTGGAGCGCCGGGCGTCCCGCCCGTCTCGACGGGCGGGGACGCCCGGCGCTCCACCGACAAGCTAAGATCGACTGTCGTAGAATTAGGATTGTCAAAACACCCTACAGGAGCATCCATGCGAACTCTAATGCAGACGCTTGTCGTGATAATCTCCACCTCCCTGCTCGGCGCCGCACAGGCCGACCCCACTGCCATCATCCACACCTCGGCCGGCGACCTCCATTGCACGCTGTTTCCGAAAGTTGCCCCGATCGGAGTCGAGAATTTCATCGGCCTGGCTGAGGGCACGAAGGATTGGACCAGCCCCATCGGCCATGTGAAAAAGCACGGCGTCCCACTCTATGACGGCACCATCTTCCACCGCGTAATTCCCCAATTCATGATTCAGGGTGGAGATCCCGCCGGCAACGGCACGGGCGATCCCGGCTACAAATTCAAGAATGAGACTTCGCCCAGCGTCAAGTTCGATCGCCCCGGACGACTTGCCTACGCTAACGCCGGACCTGACACCAACGGCTCGCAGTTCTTTGTCACCGAAGTGCCGTACCCCAGCCTCAATGGCGGGTACACCATTTTCGGCCAGTGCGATGACGCGGCGGTCGAACTGGTGAAGAAAATCGCTCGCATGCCCACGAACGGCGAAAGTCCGGTCCACCCCGTCAAGATCACGCACATCGAAATCCATGGCGCCGGTGCCTCCAC
>CABECO010000705.1_pt1 | contig 10508 bp, 7 predicted proteins | sample 3422431 | NCBI WGS metagenome assembly CABECO01 (sample SAMEA5534327, study PRJEB31848) | metagenome | biome: tundra; feature: field; material: soil | place: USA | collected 2013-05 | depth 0.15 m
TACCGCGCCGTCGCCTTCATTGAAGACGGGCGCGTGCGTTTGGTGTCGCGCAACCAGAATGACCTCACGGCACAGTTTCCCGAACTTGGGAGCCTGCCGCAATTCGTAAAGGCTCAGCGCGCCATCCTTGACGGAGAGATCGTCGCGCTCGATGAGGAGGGCCGCCCTTCGTTCAGCCTGATGCAGCAGCGCACGGGATTCCAGCCGGGCAAGCGCCGCCTGACACGGCGCGAAGGTGTGCCGGTCATCTATTACGCGTTCGATCTGCTCTACCTCGATGGCTTTGACCTGCGGCGCGTCGCGCTTGAGCAACGCAAGCAATTGCTGAAAGAGCGGATCAACGTTGGCGAGGTTATTCAGTTTTCCGACCACTATGGTGAGAGAGGCCTTGATCTTCTTGAGGCGGCAAAGCAGCGCGGACTGGAAGGCATCGTTGCCAAGAAGCGCAGCAGCGCTTATGAAGAAAGGCGCTCGCGCGATTGGCTTAAGATCAAAATCACGCAGCGCCAGGAGTGCGTCATCGGGGGCTACACCGATCCGGAGGGCAGCCGCGAATATTTTGGCGCGCTTGTGCTTGGCTTATACGATCAGCAAGGACGCCTCATTCACGTCGGACAGGTGGGCACCGGTTTCGATCAGAAGTTGCTCAAAGAAATGTTCGCGCGCTTACAGCCGCTCAAGACGAAAGAGAATCCGTTTTACGCCGAGATTGGCGGATTGCGAAAAGTTCAGTTCGTGCGTCCGGAGCTTGTTGCCGAAATCAAGTTTGCGGAGTGGACTCACGAGACTGCGGAAGGTGGCGTGAAGTTGCGAGCGCCTGTATTCATGGGACTCAGGGATGATAAGTTGGCGGAAGAGTGCCGGTTGGAGGAAGCAGTCGCGAGCTAGCTAAGGAGTTCGAACACTCGATTCGCACGATGACCGGCGGTTCTTGGATTGTGAGTGAAATCGGGATTTTTCACTACTCATCATTTCGCATGCCACCCATCGCGCTACAATCGGTTCTTAGGATGTCTATGAAAAGAGAACTCGCTAGAGCAATGTTGGCCGCAGCAATCCTAATTCCCCCCACCAGTCTGGCTAGTCAGTCCGCGCTACAGGATTCCAGCCAGACCAGTGCGCCACAGGTCGAACCATCAACCCCGAACAGAAAGCCACAGAAGGTTTACCACATCGGAGGAGACGTCAAAGCTCCACGGGTGATCTCGTCCTTTCAACCAAGTCTTGACGAGGAACAGATCAGGCAACTGAGTGCTGGTAAGAAGGTGGCGAAGACGGGTTCAACCGTGGTGGGAATTATTGTGGGGGAGGATGGAACGGTGTGGAGCGCTAAGGTGCTGGAGAGCTTTAACCGTGATCTCGATGCAAAAGCAATCGACGCGGTCAAACAGTGGAAATTCGAGCCAGCTCTGAAGAAGGGCGTTCCAGTCGCTGTCGAATTAGCGGTTAAGGTTGATTTCCATTTGTACAAGTAGGATGTTCCTCCGCAGATATTTGACGTCGCCCCGAATCTGCGATCTTCGCGGCTCAACTGTCGCTAACAGGCGATTACACTCCTGACTGAAGTTGCCGGCGCGAATGAATAGGTGCGGGGAGGGATTGCGATCTGCGCAAGCTAGAAGGCGCCGCCGCCTCCGCCGCCGAATCCGCCTCCGGAAAAGCCTCCGCCGCCGAATCCGCCTCCTCCGCCGAATCCCGATCCGCTGGAACTGGCTCTGGGAGCGGAGACGAAGACCTGGTGCATGTCCGACGCCATGCTGTGCATGGAGCTTGAAAAGAAGAGCGGGCTGAAGGCGACGTAGCCGTTCGGCGAAACGTACCAGGTTGGCGGGTCTTTTATGATTCCGTCGAACGCCTGTGCCCAGTGGTGCTCGACACCAAGCGCCATGGCGTAGGGTAGAAATTTTTCGAATGTGTCGGGCGGCATGCGTTTGATGCGGTCGGCGTCGACGCGGTTCATGAATTCCTGGAATCCGAGGACGGCGATTCTGGTGCGTGCACCGGCCACAGTCTTCGCCGTCATCTGGCGCGCGAAGAGCCACCAGATCAGCACGGAAACTAGAACGCTGCCGATCACGAGCGGAATGGAATAGAACAGGTTCATCCAACCCAGGACTTGCACGGCGACGACAAGGATCGCGATGGCGACGCCAGCGACAATGCTGTAACCATTGGCGGATTCCGGATCGAGCGTGTAGATGCCTTTGCTCTTGAGCGCGATCATGATGTCCTGACGCACTATGGGAATCACGGTGTAGAAGCGATTCTTCAGGCTGGACAAGCGGGTTTCAGCGCCGCCCAGAAAAATGTTTTCCAGCATCACGCGTTCGTGCGGCGTAAGATCGGTGCCCCACTGCTCGCGCGGCTTTAACAAGTGGAATAGATAATCTTTGTGGTGAAAGAGCAGGAAGGTGTCGACTTTCTCTTCGATCTTAATGTAGCCGCGCACGGCCAGATCGACGATGGTGCTGGTGATGTCGCGGGGATGGATGGTGTCGTCGAGTAACGTTCCGGCTTCGGCGGGACACATGCCTTTGGGCGGCTCGTACTGCGGGGCCACGGAGACGCCGGGATCGGGATCGCGTCCGACGGAGTACCAGAGGGCGAACATCACGGCCAGAGTTAGTAAGGGCAGAAATACGATGGGATTGCTGCTTAGAAACCAACCTAACTTGGTGAGCGCGGAGGGAGGTTTGAGCACTCCCTGCGGAATGTAGATGTCGATGGTGACGCCGCCGCGCATGGAAAGCGGACTGGTGGTTTCGAAAAGAACGTCGGCGCCTTTGACTTCGGCGGTCGCTTCGCTTTGCCTGGAACCGTAGGCGCCGGTGAAGGCCTGAGCGCGCAACCCTCCGGCGGCATTTTCGGGCAGAGTCACGAAGGCCGAGGCGTGGGCAATAGGCACCGGCCAATCGTTGCCGGTCACGTTCCAATAGAACTCATCGTAACTATCGAAAAAGCGTACACCATTGCGCACGGAGTAATCTATGTTGACGACGCGCGTCGTATCCACCGCACCGGGAATGTAGATTTTCAGATCGCGATACGCTCCGGACTTGCTCGAATCGTACTTCAGTTTGTTTCCGTTTTCGTCCTCGACGCTCAGGACATTGAGAAAGAGCGTGTAGTTGGTCCCCTGCGGCCCGGGATATTCGACCGGAATGGTGCGGTGAATGCCGTGCCACTCGCCCACGAAAACGAGGGTGATTTTTTCGCTGACCAAGGCCGTGCCATCGGCGGCGATGGAGATAGTGTCCTTGAAATCGGCTACGCGCCAGTTGCGAGGCTGGGCAGAGGCGGTGGCAGCGAGCGCCAGAAGTAAGGATAGAACTAGCAGTCGGTGTTTCGTATAGGCTCCGCGGAACATTTCTGGGACTTTATCCTTACAGCGAATCCGGAGTTGCTTTGGCTACTGGCAACTGCCGAGCTTCGCTCGGCTTGGACGGGCGAGGGCGCCCGTCCCCACACAAGCTTCAGAACTTCACCGCTACTGGTTCGCGATCGGTGGCAGCGGCTTCGAAGAACTGCTTCTGCTGGAAGCCGTACATCCCGGCCAGAATGTTGGTTGGGAAAGACTGAATCTTGGTGTTCAGGTCGCGCACCACGGCGTTGTAGTAGCGGCGGGCGTTTTGAATTGCGTCCTCGATCTCGCTGAGAGAATTTTGCAGCTGCGTGAATTCCTGCGAGGCCTGGAGCTGGGGATAATTTTCGGCCACCGCAAACAGGCTTTTGAGCGCGCCCGTCAGTTGATTCTCGGCGGCAGCTTTGTCGACTGGGCCGGTGGCCTGCATGGCCATGGAGCGGAATTTGGCGATGTTCTCGAACGTGTCTTTTTCGTGGGCGGCGTAGCCCTTTACGGTTTCGACCAGATTTGGAATCAGGTCGTGGCGGCGTTTGAGCTGAACATCGATGTCGGACCAGGCCGATTCGGAGCGCACTCGCAACTGCACCAGGCTGTTGTACATCCCGATGAGGAAGACGCCCAACAGAACTACAACTGCAAGAACCAGCAAAACCATGTGGATCCCTTTCGATGCGGATTCAAGGGGACGTTAACAGCAAAGTTTCAAAGAAGCAAGGTTTCAAAGAAACTTTGAAACCTTGAAACGTGTTTTTTCTTTATTGCTTGGGAGCGAAGTATCCACGGCGGGCGCGGACTTGCAGATCTTTTTTCAGGGCAGTGATCTCGATCGAGCGGTAGCGTCCGTCGGCATCGAAGTCGGATGGCTTGTAGGAAACGGCGTACTGGCTGCGCAGTTCGTCTTCAATGGCGGCGAACGAGCGCGTAATGTCTTTCATCTTGTAGGGGAAGAAAGCGCGGCCGCCAGTGGCGGAAGCGAGATCCTCGAGAACTTTGTCGCCTCGCAGAATCAGGCCGCTGTCGTCGGTAGAAATGGCATAAATGATAACTTCGGCGCGCTGTGCCATTTCAATGGCCTGGGCGGCCGTGTGTTCGCTCTGATTGTCCTCGCCGTCGCTGAGGATGACGATGGCTTTGCGAATGGGACGATCGGACTGTTCGCGCAGCAGCTTTTCCTTGCAAGCCTTGTAAATTGCGTCATAGAGCGCGGTGCCGCCGCCATTCTTCAGGCGCTGTACTCCGGCGGCGAGCAGTGGTACTTGGTCGGTGAAATCCTGGGTGAGGCGGCTCTCTTTGTTGAAGCCTACGACGAACGCGCGGTCGTAGCCGGGACGGATAATGTGCTGCAGAAATCCGGTGGCTGCGTCTTTTTCGAATCCAAAGCGACCCTGCACGGAGCCGCTCACGTCCATGAGCAGGCCCAATTCGATGGGTAGGTCGGTCTCGCGGCGGAAGTTGAGGATGGACTGCACGGGCTTGTGGTCGTCGAAAATAGAGAAATCGTTCTGGTTCAGATTGCGGACGAACTTGCCGTGGCGATCGGTAGCAATGAACAGTACGTTGACTTCATCGACGCGTTTCTTGATGGTGAGGATAGGTTCGTCTGCTTCATCACTAGTGGCGGCGGGCAGAGCAGCGGGACTGCTGGAAGCGGCGATGACGTAGGGAGTGCTTTGGGCGTATCCCGATACGGACATACTGAGAACTGCGGCGATCGCGAATACTATGATGAGCGCCGATCCGCCTGGTACCAACCCGAGTTTGATGCGCTTCGTCATTCCTTCTTAGCCATTCCTTGTTCGTTATTTCTTCGCCTGGCTCGTAAACCCTAAGCTCGGAACCCCGGTGAATCGCGGAACCTTCAACTACTTCGATGCACGCCGGGGACCGAAAAACCCAACAAACGCGGCTCCATTGACTGTAGGCCTTGATTGGTCGCAAGTCCAAGTTACAAAAGGAGTACACAGATGGTGCATTGTTTAACCATAAGCCGGTCAATAGCTTGGAAAACATTCCCAGGATACTTTTTTCCCCGGTTGCGGGGACTTCGTGCAAAATCTTCTGCACCCCATATTGACCTGCAGTTGAGTACAGCTGCGGTATCGACCCCGGCGGGGGACAGTGATAAGCTGCAGAACAACAATCTGAAAATCGCGGAAAAGGTGTATCCCGTCCGGAGTCACGGTATGTATCTTGAACAGTTTTATCTCACGTGTCTGGCCCATGCTTCGTACATGATCGGATCGGAGGGCGAAGCGGCGGTGGTGGATCCGCAACGCGATGTGGACATTTATCTGAAGGCGGCCGACGAGCAGAATCTTAAAATCCGCCACATATTCGAAACTCATCTGCACGCCGACTTTGTTTCGGGACACAAAGAGCTCGCGGCGCGCACGGGCGCGAAGATTTACATCGGAGCGCAAGCCAACGCCGAATTCCAGCATGTGCCGCTGACCGACGGCTTTGAAGTCAGGATGGGAGCCGTGCGGATTCGCGCGCTGGAGACGCCTGGCCATACGCCGGAGAGCGTCTGCCTGGTGGTTACAGATGAAAACAAATCGTCTGAAGGTAATTCGTGTGAAGGCATATCGTCTGAAGGCAAATCAGCGCAGCCCAGCGCGGTGCTGACCGGCGATACGCTGTTTATTGGCGATGTCGGACGCCCCGATCTTTCGCGCACGCACACGCCGCAGCAACTTGCGGGGTTGCTCTACGACAGTCTGCACCAAAAATTGCTGGCGCTTCCGGATACGGTGATGGTGTATCCCGCGCACGGTGCGGGCTCGCTCTGCGGACGAGCCATGCGGGCAGAACGCTCGTCCACGATTGGGGCGGAGCGCCTTACAAACTATGCCCTGCAGATTGCGAGCCGGGAAGGATTCATCGCGCAGTTGACCTCCAACCTTCCGGCTCGTCCCGACTATTTTCTTGAGGATGCCGAGATCAATCGTTCGGGTGCTGCGGCGTTGACGGACTTGCCGCCGCTTCCGGCAATTTCTCCGGCCGAAGTGCAGGGGTTGTTGCAGCAGAATGCCAATGTCAACGTTAACGTCAACGTCATTGACGTTCGTCCGGGCGATGAGTTTGCGGCGGGACACGTGCCGGGGTCGATCAACATTGCGCTCTCGGGACAATTCGCATCGTGGGCAGGCGGAATTCTTGGTATCCACTCAAAGCCGGTTCTGATCGGCGACACGGAGGCGCAGATTGAGGAAGCCCGGCTGCGGCTGGCTCGTGTCGGCATCGAAGATTTGCGTGGTTATCTGGCGGGGGGCTTGGCGGCTTGGCAGAAGGCTGGCCTGCCGGTGCTGAAGACGGCGCAGATTTCCCCTCAGGAACTGAACCAGAAACTGCGCGACGGAAGCCTGCGCGCGAGCGACGTCGTCGACGTGCGGCGCGAAGGCGAATGGCAAGCTGGGCATATCCCGCAAGTGCCATGTCGGGCGCTCGATACGTTTCCGCAGGGACTGCCGACAATCGATCGAGAGCGTTCGGTTGCCGTTCACTGCAAGAGCGGATATCGCAGCATGATTGGCTGCAGTCTGCTCGAACGCGCGGGTTATCGCAATGTAATCAACGTGGCGGGAGGCTTCGACGCTTGGCATGCTGCCGGACTTCCAGAGGTTGCGGAACAACTCGCCACGGCATAGTGCTTGCTGTCAGCTTTCCCCTGTCAGCTCTCAGCTGTCAGCCATTAGTCCAAAGTCAACGGCTAGTCGTCACTTCAAACGAGAGCTCGCGGGGATCTAACCTGCCATGAGCCATAGTTAGTCGTAAGTTACTCGTACGGGTTGCGATCCCCACGGCGAGCGCCGAAGTCGTGGCGGCCTCTTCGCCGCAGGAATCCGACACTGACGCGCCATTCAAACAGAATGGGGTGGCTCGGAGCGTCGCGAATTACAACGCCGATGAAGTTGGTGAAGTTACCTCTGTGCGCGCTCGGCAGCTCCAGAATGTACCCGGTGTGATATGACACTCCGCCATATTGCCAATGGAGGCCGGAAGGTGAAAACACTCCGTCTATCACACGCTCTGAGATGTCCACCCATTTCGGCGTCACTTCAGAATAGAAGCCCTGGGTGCTAGTGATCAGGCGCTCAAGCCCCACGCCGGCAAACAAGGTTGACCTGCTTAACACAATGCCGCTCACACCGTCCAAGTGCACGTCAATGTCCTTGGCAAGCGGTTTCCAACCAAATTCCAGCGCGATCCGGGCAGGAATCGGCAAGAGGCCACCCGTCATATGACGAAAATCACCCGCAAGCCCCAAAGACACTTCCGCCCTACCTTCCGACCAGTCGTAGATCCCCACGCCGAGTCGCACTTCGCGCCACGGCACAACGTAAGTCTTGTAAATGGCCTCCGGGGTCCGCGCATCGGGATGGTGGTCCAAGTATGCCGTTCCTGCCTCCGCAGTTGCGCTGTCACAATGCGCGCACGGCGGATCATCTGGGAACGGCTGGAGCGTGCACACCAGGTGCTCGGGGGGCACATCCAGACCAGGGAAAATGGTCTCCGCATCCGCGAGGGCGAAGCGGCCGTCCCGGTGGCGTGGCAGGGTCATGGATGCCAGATAAGGCTCCATCAGAAAATGCACCTTGCTGCTCCGATCACGCAGGCCCCAGAAGGCATATGGTTCGAGGTGCAGATTGTCATCGACGCCGCGGGTGAAGCGTCCGTCGTGGTTCAAATCGGGCGCCATCGCATGCTTTGCCAGCTCAACCATCGCGAAGAGTGGAAGCGCCACGGGAGGCGAATCTTTGACCAGCGTTGAATAGAGATTGTTGGCAACCAAGGAATCGTGATCGGAGGCAAAAACATTCCGAACGGTTCCGCCGAGCTTGTCGACTTCGACAAACAGGTGTTCGGAATCGTGGAGGTGCGGGTGGGACTTGCCTTCATCGAATGGGTAATAAAACCAGTATTCGAGCAACCAGGTTCCAGGGTAGGACAGAGTCCGCACATAGGATGTACAACGCGACCATCGCCGATCGCCCAAGGATGCGTAGGCTGCTTGGTAATCTTCTCTCGATGTGCCGTGGGCCAGCGGCCTGATCGCTTGCCAAATGTCTACGTCAGTCGGATAGTCGGGTTCATTGTCGGCGAATTCGAGGACCGGCGCATAGAGGTCCGTGTTGGCCGTGACGCGATAGAACGACCAGGTGACTTCGGCGGAAGGTGTCTGGTCTTTGAAGTGTGCGGCGAGGTGTGCAGCCAGCGTTTCAAGGGTCGACTCACTCACTTGCTCCGTGCGACGGGCTCCCGGTGTCGCAGAGACAGCGCCGGCGCCGGTAAATTCAAGCAGTGCGCGCAGTGCCGCGACCGTGGGATCCGTAAACCGCCCCAGAGGAGCGGCTGGCTGCCGCGGATCAATGATCTTCGTAGGGGGGATCGTGGTAAGGGGGATCCTGGTCACTGGGATCGTGGCCACGGGAACTGGAGCCGCTCCGTTCTGGTCCGTGCCGGGCTCGGTCACGAGGACTAGAAAATCCCGCAGGTCTCCTTGATGACCTGCCAACAATTTAAAATTTGCGCCTGGCGGCACACGGTAGGGGAGTTCTTCCCGGACTCCACTTCTTGGGGAAACGACCACCAGCCGGCCGTCCTTGTATGCGTACAGCACCCGACCATCCTCGTGGACGGAAGCGGCCGCAGCTTCCGTGCACGGTCTTTCGCCGGACTGGCCCAAGTCGTCTAGGAGACAAACTCTTTCCTCCGCCGCGTAGGGGAAAAGTTGGTGGGGCAAGCGGTGTTGAGAGGCGAATGCATCACCGACACTGATTCGGGTAATGCGCTCGGTGAGATCGAGAACGCGGGGCGCACCGTCGGCGAAGACGACCAGAGCCTTGGTGCCGTCGGTGGAGAGTTCAACATCGACGATGGCGGTGCTTGAGGGGGAAACGGGAATCTCACGAAAACGCCATTGTAGCCGTGCGACTGGTTCTGCCAAGTTTGCGAGCAATATTTTCCCTCCTCCACGTCCAACGGCGACGATATCGTTGAGAGGATGGCTGAGAGAATCATGGTCCTCGCCACGAGCCGTCGAATCTGCGACGACCGAATTTGCGACGAACAAGAGGCCGAGTCCGAGCGACAATCTGATGAGCAGATGCATATTCACGATGGCACGTGTGACTTAGTGATTATTCAATCGTGATTGTTCAATCGTGCGCGACGCGCAGCAGGCATTACGGTGCGGCCGTCGATCAGCCTCGACGACGAGCGGCCCAGGCGCAAAGCATAACGAGGCGTGGAGAGATGGAAAACTGCTCGCGCGTTTCCCACCTTCCCACACCTCGACAACGACTGCGGACAAACGACTGCGGACAAATGTCCAATGAAGCGCTACACCAACACTCCGCTTGTTATGAGAGATCGCTCAGCTCAGCCGGAGTTGCATCCCAACCAGTGAATGGAACTCTCGGAGAGAGAGATTAAGAAAATCTCGGAGGACATAATCGGCGCCGGCGGCGGTCAGCTTGTCTTGGGATTGATAGCCGGCAATTCCAACGCACTTCAGGCCGGCGTCCTTGGCTGCCCGGATTCCTGCCGCGGCATCCTCGAGGGCCACGGCAGCTTCCGCAGGACAGTGAATGCGCTGGCAGGCCAGTCGATAGATGCCAGGATCGGGTTTCCCTTCGCGAACATCGTCGCCTGTAACCACGGCTGTGAAATGTTTCGTTAAGCCCAGCCGTTGCAAAGTATCTCGTGTGCGATTGGCGCTCGCCGAAGTGGCTACCGCCATTGTGATTCCCGCTTGACGAATGCATTCAATAAACTCGAAGACGCCGGGAACAGGCACGGCATCGGGCGCGGCTTGCCAGAAAAATTCGTCCTTGAGATTCCCGTACTCTTGCAGCCGCTCGTCCGGGAGTGGACCGAGGAAGTGAAAAAAAATATCTTTGCGTTTTCGCCCGTCCATGATGAAGTCCAATTCGTTGTCGGTAACCTCTTTTCCAAAGGTTCGTAGAAATTCCCTCCAGGCAAAACGGTGTGCGGGATGGCTGTCCACAATGACGCCATCCATATCGAAAACCACCGCCTGCAACCGCGACCCGGTGCGCGACGAACAAGCTAAAGAGACCAACGTCGATTTCTCCTCACGCGGCCAGCCCCGGCCAACCGGTTTGAGCTGCTTGATAATTTT
>CABECO010000719.1_pt1 | contig 10242 bp, 7 predicted proteins | sample 3422431 | NCBI WGS metagenome assembly CABECO01 (sample SAMEA5534327, study PRJEB31848) | metagenome | biome: tundra; feature: field; material: soil | place: USA | collected 2013-05 | depth 0.15 m
TACATGACGCCCTTGCAGAGGGCCACCGAATCGTCCGCGACGCCGAAATCGGTCATGAAGACTACGGTTGGCGGAGGTTCGACGGCAGACTGCTGCGCCAGGAGAGGGCTCGCGACGAGGAGTAGGAACACGAACCATAAACAGAATATTCGCGCCGAATCTTTTGCCAGGGTTGATGTCATCCGCATAAAGTCGAACTCTCCGAAAAGGCCTCCAGTTTACTAGAGCTGATTTCGTAAATGCCCTTCAGCCCGGGAAGCACTCCCTCAGGGGCTAAAGCCCGCATTCTTCCAGACCGTGAACGGCGCGGCTGAAGCCGCGCCCCTTCAAAGCAAAATCAAGATCCGAGTTTTTCCGCAGCCTGTGAAGCCGCGCCCTTCAAAGACGGAGAAGAGAGAACGATGCGCCATCGTTCTGCTTCCGGCATCTATAATCGGAACGGCAATGGATCATTCGGAAATAAATCGATACATAGGAGCCAGCAATGTCCAACGTGATTCCTGAAAAATACGCAGACCTTTTCCAGAAGCGCGCTTTCGCCAGTCTTGGCACCCTCATGCCCGACGGACGGCCGCAGGTCACTCCCGTGTGGTGCGACTTCGACGGGCAGCACGTCATCTTCAACTCGGCGCGCGGACGCCAGAAGGATCGCAATGTGCGCCGCGATCCGCGAGTTGCGCTGGCTATTGTCGATCCCGACGATCCCTATCGCTATCTGGAGATCCGCGGCACCGTGGTCGAGATTACCGAGGACGGCGCCGCCCAACACATCGACAAGATGGCGAAGAAGTATTTGGGAGTCGACAAGTATCCGTACGCGCAGCCGGGAGAGGTTCGCGTGCTTTACAAAATCCGGCCGGAGCATACTACCGTGATGGGGTAGAGCGGGCTGGGGAAAGAATCGGCCCCTAAAGGGGCATCTGATTTCGTAAAACTTTCGGCATTGCTAAAGCAATGCCCTGATACGAAGCCTGAGTGTTTTTAGTAGCAGAGCTGCTAAAGGCCGCGGACAGGAGTGTCCGCGCCACACCTACTCTTTTTCTCCGATAACCTTTCCGCCACACCTACTCTTTTTCTCCGATGACCTTTCCGCCGCAAACGAGTCCAATTCCCAATGGAACTTCGGAGGATCCTTTCCCGTATTAGAAGACGAGAATCGAGGGAACCTCGTCGTTGTTTGTTTTCTGGAGGAGGCGTTTATGGAAGTTGGTAAGAATAGCGGTGGTGGCTTGCACGCGATCAATGTTCAGGCCAATAGCATTTCGGCGCAGCAGGTGGTGAAGGCTGCGCACGAAGAACTCCTCCAGCTCATGCGGCAGCGTGCCGAGATTATGAAGCGCATTGGCACGGTGAAGCAGACCATTGCTGGATTGGCGAATCTTTTCGGGGACCAGGTGCTGGGCGACGATTTGCTGGAACTGATCGACCGCAAGCCCAATGGCCGCCAGCCCGGCTTCACCAAGGCTTGCCGAAGGGTGCTGATGGAAGTCCGGCGTCCGCTTGGAGCGCGCGAGGTTTGCGCGGAACTGGAACGATATGCTCCGGCAATTTTGGCGCGGCACAAGGACCCGCTGGCCTCGGTCACAACCGTTTTGAATCGTCTGGTGGATTATGGCGAAGCTCGCAGCCGGAACAACGACCGGGGCCGGCGCGTGTGGGAGTGGATCAGCGAAACCGAGCCGCCGGTGGACGCGATGCCTTCCAGGAGAACGGCCTGATAACGTCGCGCCTGCATCCGGCAGTGTGGGTGCTCAAAGGCGATTAGAATCGTCCAGAGCGTGTATCCCGATTTTTCGCGTATGGGAAAAATTATCTTGGGCCCTGTACTTCTGCTCGGCCTCCTCGCGGTGGCAGGCGGCGCTTTCGCGCAAACTGATCCGCCCGTCGCAACGGCCACCGGCCACTCAGGATGGTCGTCCCTGCCGCGACAGTAATGGCGCGGGTCTCCTGGAATTACTTCCGCATCGGCCGTCATCCAGGGAGAACGTCCAAGAGGATGCGAAGCTCTGCGCTCTTGACGTCTATGGCATTCTCGACTTTAGCTTGATCATCTCCCCATCGACAGCGAACCTGCCGTATCCGTGATGGTGGATGGTCTTCGGATTCTTTTGCGCCGGATCGATCCAGGCCTTGAGCACTTCAAGGACGAAGAGATTGTATTTGTCGACCATACGGGTGTCGGCCACCTTGCATTCCAGATTGGCGAAACACTCAGCCACCAGAGGCGGAGCCACGCGCTCGGCTGGCGCCGGCGTCAGAGAGAATTTCTCGAACTTCTCCACGTCCCGGCCCGAGCAGTTGCCGACTTCCACGACTTTGGGCGCCAGTGCCAGCGCCGGAACGGCGATCACGCACTCTTTCGTCGCCCGCAATGCGGCAAAGCTGCGATTGGCGTTGCTGACCACACAGGCAACCAGCGGCGGCTCAAACTCGACCATCATATGCCAGGACATCGCCATGACGTTGGCGGGGCTCTTGCGGGCGGTCGTCAGCAGGACCACCGGACCCGGTTCGAGCAACTGGTAGACTTTCGACAGAGGCAGATCTTTCATCACGGTCACGCTCCTGGAACCCGTCTGCAATGATAGCCAACCGTTGGCCGCCTTCGTTATCGCCCGGCGTCTGCATCGCCCTACGAACAACCTTGTCGGGGCAGACCGCCATATTCGCGTGGCCATTGGCCGCGACTACGCGGACGTTCCGCCCACCCGCGGCGTATATAAGGGTGAGGCTCACAGCCCATTGAGCGTTGCCGTGACCGTGAGTCCTTCGGACGCTCCACCTTCCTTTCTCATGCACTGCTTCTTACTCGTGTGCGGATCTTCCCGAACTCGTAGGTTCCCAACCCGCGCTGGGACGCCATTTTCAAATAGGGCAGAGATGAAACTTCCAAATTCCAGTACGCCTTCGCCACATAAGCGTCGAGCGCCACCGGATCGGTTCCGGCCACCAGCGTCTTTTTGAGCAGGACATCGTCAAGGTTGCCGCCAGTGGGGCCGTTCCGGATGAGCACGCGATAGCAATCGATGATGGTAAGAGTCGGACGAATGAAATCAGCGAGGTCCACCAGGCTTTCGTGGATCTTCTGGTGCAACTGATGGCGTGGTCCACCCAGGATGCCGTACCAGTTCTTCATCCCGAGAGTCGTGCCGGTCAGGCTGTGGTGTTTGGCGATTGGAACGTTGATGATCTTGTCGGCATTCAGGAAGGGATCGAAAACCGGCCAGTCCCGCAGAACCTCTCCCTGCAGGTCTACATCTCTGAATCTGGCGGGATCGGGCAGGATCACTTCGGCGCCTTCGCGGCGCGCTGCCTCGGCAATGCCCGACCTCTGAAAACACCGGCGCGGGTCGTTACAACTCACGTCTGTCACGATGACCCGCTTCGCCCCTGCGTTCCAGCACTGCCGAACGATCTCTGCGACGACCTTCGGATTGGTGTTAGCCGCCTGTTCTGGAGTGCGGTCCCAGCCGATGTTCGGCTTCACCAACACGATATCGGCGCGAGAGACGAAGCGATGGATGCCTCCCAGTTCTTCGATGGCAGTCCGCGCCAGTTCTTCGGGATCGTCTCCCTGGATGACCGCCATCTCGGGCAAAGCCGGATCGGTCGCCACTGTGTGACTGCGCCTTGCGCTCATTGCCAGCGCGTGCTCGGGCCGTTGGCTGCGTTCGCTCAGCCAATATCCGAGGCCTGCGGTTCCGGCAGCGACTCCTCCCAGGCGGAGCAGTTTGATTAACGCCTCACGACGGTTGAAAGTCGCGCCCTCGGTCGGCGGCATGCTCTTTTGGTCTCTTTGCTTTTGCATGACAACTCAATTCTAATTTCGTTCTGGTGGCAGCGCCTATGCGGTCCGTCACGATGCCGTGTGCGAAACAACCGACGTCGGCCGTAAGGGCGGCTCTGACGCTGATCGGATTCAGCGCGGTCATCGGCCAGATCGTTCTCATGCGGGAGCTCATCGTCGTCTTCAACGGCAACGAGATTTCGCTGGGAATTATGTTGGCCACCTGGCTCTTCTGGACCGCCGCCGGCAGCAGCCTGAGCAGCCGGTTTGCACTGGGCGGGAACAACGCTCGCCGGGCGGTCGCCGCGCTCGAATGCCTGCTCGGCGTCAGCCTGCTGCCGACGATCTGGGCATTGCGTGCCTCCAGAACTTTTTTTCAGACAGTGCCGGGCGAGCTGGTTGGTCCGGTGCCGATGCTGCTTACATCCCTGGCATGTCTGAGCCTGTTTTGCGTTGTCGCAGGGTCGCTTTTCGTGGTTGCGACGCGGATGTACGAACAGGAGTGCGCCGTCTCTGCTCGCGTCGCTGCCAGCTCAGCTTACTTGCTGGAGGCCGCTGGTTCCGCCGTCGGAGGGATCCTGGCCAGCATTGTGTTGCTGCGCTTTCTTGAGTCCTTCCAGATCGCAACTGTCGTCGTCCTCCTGAACCTATGTGTGGCAGCATTCCTGTTGTTCCGGATGAGCCGCAAGCAGCTTGGGGCCCTGACTGTGGTAGCGGCGCTTTTCGCGGTCCTTCTCCTTATATATGTTGCACCGTCGTTGGACAGGTGCGCGCAAGCGCGCCTGTGGCGGGGATTCCGCTTGGTGGGATCGCGCGACTCGATTTACGGCAACCTGGCGGTTATTGAGACCGGCAACATGGGAACCGGCAATACGGAAACCGGCAATATCCGCAGCATCTATGACAACGGCGTGATCCTGGCCAGCGTGCCGGACGAGAACGCCGCCGAAGAGGCGGTTCACTACGCGCTGCTGGAGCACCCGGCGCCGAGGCACCTTCTAATGATCGGCGGCGGCGTGAACGGCAGCATCACCCAAGCGCTGAAGCATCCCACAGTCGAGCGGATCGACTATGTTGAGCTGGATCCCGCGCTCATTGACATGGCGCGGCAGTTCTTCCCCGCGCAGTCCGCTCCTGTTGTCTCAGATCCGCGGGTGCGCATGCACTATGCGGATGGCCGGCACTATCTCAAGACGGCTGGCGACACATTCGACGTGATCATCGTTAATGTGCCCGACCCGCAGACCGCGCAGTTGAACCGGTTCTACACGGCCGAGTTCTTTCGTTCCGCTCGCGATCACCTAGCGTCCGGAGGACTACTCGCTTTGCAACTGCGCTCGTCGGAGGATTACATCAGCCCCGACCTGGCGGAATTCCTGCGCTGCATTCACCACACCCTCCGGGAAGTCTTCCCTTACGTTGTCGCCGTCCCGGGCGAAACCATCCACTTCTTCGCCGCTACTCGAGCCGATGTTCTCACGGACAACCCCCAAACGCTGATTGCAAGATTGCAGGAGCGGAATCTGAAAACACAGTATGTTCGCGAATACTTCATCCCCTTCCGCATGATGCCCGATCGCATGGAGCAGGTTCGCGAACAACTGCGGCCGCTGACTTCGACGCCAGTCAATCGCGATTTCGAGCCGATCGCCTATTACTTCGACGTTGTGCTATGGAGCACGCAGTTCAAATTGGGCTATTCCCGCTGGTTCCGGGCCGCAGCGCACATCGCTTTCGCTAGTGTCATCGATGTGGTCCTTGTCATCACATTGTTTGTGGCGGTTCTTCTGGCGTTTGTGCCCGCTCGCAAGAGACGCGCCCGGTCTGCCGCAGCGTGCTGCATGGCTGCGACCGGATTCACCCTGATGGCTCTGCAGATTTTCCTGCTGCTCGCATTCCAGTCCATCTACGGTTACGTTTACCACCAGCTCACGATCCTCATCGCTATGTGCATGGCAGGCATTGCCTTCGGAAGTTGGCTGGGCATCCGCCGCATTCGTTCCAGCGATAGTCCGCCCTGCCGCACGATTGCAACCGCGCAGTTCCTGCTTGCCCTTTCTGGTCCTGCGCTGATATTTGTTGTCGGCTTGCTGTCGAAGATCTCCGGGGTGGCGGCAACATGGCTGGCTGCGCAGTTTGTCTTCCCTGCGTTGGCTGCTCTTTGCGGAATGCTAGGCGGCTATCAATTTCCTATCGCGACCGAGATCTACCTTTATAACTATAACTATGACAATGACCGCAGCCGTCGCTCACGGCTAGGTACACTCTATGCCATCGATCTGCTGGGCGGATGCGCGGGCGCGCTTTTGTTGAGCGCTTACCTCATCCCCGTGTTTGGTTTTTGGAAAACTGCATGGCTCAGTGCGGCGGTAAACCTGGCGCCGGCTCTCCTGGCCGCGCGGCTGAGCCTGGAGGCAAAGATGTCTCGGGCATAAGCGCTTGCGGCCGGTTCTCGCCGAATACCACCGCGGTAAACATGAAGATGTCCGTGTTCTCATCCTTCCAGCAACCGGAGCGCATACCCGCTTTGCCGCAGGTTTCTTCCAGGAACTTCTGTCGGTCCCATTTTTCTTCCACCGGCACCTGCGGAAGCAAAAGGCCCTCGTTCGCGCCGTTCTTCATCAGCAAACCGTGCTGGCCAACCTTTATCTCTCGAACGTCCAGCACTCGCCGAAGCGGTGAGAGCACCGAGATTTCATATTCGAGTTGCGGCAACTCCGAAGCAGACACCGGCTGGAATCGGGGATCGCGCAGGGCGGCCAGCGTGGCCGTGTCCCGCACGGTCATATAGAGGGGTTTCTCCGCGGACGTATAGCCGATGCACCCGCGCAATTCTCCCGATTTTTTCAACGTCACGAACGCGCCGCGCTCCTGATTCAGCACTTCGCTTGCGCTCGCGGTTGGTTCATACGCCTTTTTCTCCCGTACCGCGTATTCCACCGATTTGCGCGCCAGCGCGAGCAGTTCGTTTTTTTCCTGGCCATTCAGTGAGAATTGCGGTTCCACTGTCTTTCCGCTTTGAGTTTTCAAAAAGACGTCCGCGCTGTATCCGACCACGCGCGAGTGATCGCCGGTGACGTCGCCTGAATTGGCGTACTTGAGCACCAGGGCCTGGTTCGCTCCCATGCGCTCGGCAGCAATCATTGCGGCTGCGATGGGAGCGCCGCCACAGGCCTCCCATACGCGCGCCTCGAAGTTCCGCGACATGCTGAAGTAGTCCCACGCCTTCAGCGCATTCAGCGTTTTATGGTCGATCTTCACCGCTTCGTCGTAGGGGTGATAATGCGATAAATCGGAACTGGCCACGATCAGCGTCTCTTTATCATTATCATTGCCCCGATCTTTCCCCTCGATTAGTTTCGCCAGAGCCACACCCAGCGCACGGCTGCTTTCATAACTCTGGTCTCCCATGACGATGGGCACGAGTTCGAAATCGCCCAGCACCCGTTGCAACCACGGCAACTCCACCTCAAGCGCATGCTCAGAGCCCTCCTTGGTGGGAGTGTGTCCCTGGCTGGAAAGTCGGATGGTCGGACTCATCTTAGCCAACTGTTTTGCAAATGCCTTGTCTACCGGGACTACACCCAGCGGCGTCGCATAAGCGTCGCCCTCATAGACGGAAGTGAAATCAAAGGCCTCGTAATGCGACGGTGCAATCACGACCACGCGCGAAAACTTGCGGCCTTTCAGCGCCGCGTAAGTGTAGGCAGCGACGGGGCCGGAGAACTGATAACCGGCGTGCGGTGCAACCACAGCGAGGATCGGGTCGTGGATCGTCGGGCCGCTGATCGGCGGCTGAGACGAAGCGGCATGCGCCAACATGTCATCCATCATCGCCGAAAGTGTCTTTGGATCGGCCGGATAGAAGCCGCCGGCGACAGCGGCTTGTCTCACGTTCTCTTGTCTTACGTTCTGAGGATCGGCCGCACGGACGTGCTGCAGTGCCGCAATCGCCAGGATCGCGGTGAATAGAGCCGCCAGCCAATAGATTTTGGAGCGCATCTTGATATTCATATGCGAAACCTCCTCTCGCGCTTTCATGCGTGCCAAACACCAGGGATCGGCTGCCCGCAGAATGGGCAACTGCCCTTGCGGATCAGCATCCGGCTCGCCGTGAACCCTACGCGTTCCACCAACATGCGGCGGCACTTCGGGCAGTAGGTGTTTTGCGCAGGATGTCCCGGCACATTGCCGATGTATACGTAGTGCAGCCCCTCGGCGTCGGCAATCGCCTTGGCACGCTCCAGAGTGGGCACCGGCGTTATGGGCAGGTTCTTCAGCAGGTATTCCGGATGAAATTGCGTAAAATGAATCGGCACATCCACGCCCAGGTTGGTCTTGACCCAGCGTGCCAGGCCTTGGAATTCGGCATCGCTGTCGTTCAGCGTTGGCACCACGAGGTACACGATCTCGGTCCACTTGTTCATCTTCCGCAATGTGACCAGCGAGTCCAACACCGGCTTCAACTCAGCAACGACCACATCCTTGTAGTAGGACTCCGAGAACGCTTTCAGATCGATCTTCACCGCGTCCATCTTTCCGTACGCTTTCTTCAGCGCCTCCTCCTGCATGTAGCCATTCGACACGACCACGCTGCGGATGCCGGCTTCGTGCCCGGCATCGGCCGCATCCATCAGGTACTCGCTGAAGACCACCGGCTCGCTGTAGGTGTAGGCAATGGTCGGACAGTTGCGCTGTTTGGCCAGTTCGGCAACTAATTTCGGGGGCGCGTAATCGGCGGGGACCTGCTCCGGACGCACCTGGGAGATATCCCAGTTCTGGCAAAATTTGCAGTTGACGTTGCAGCCCGCCGTGGCCAAAGAGAAAGCGAGCGTCCCCGGCAGGTAGTGGAACAGAGGCTTCTTCTCGACGGGATCGATGTGCGCGGCGCACACCCGCGAGTGCACCAGCGTGTAGTAGGTTCCGCCGCGATTCTCCCGCACGCCACAATAGCCGCGTTCCCGATCTCCCACCGTGCATTCGCGCGGACACAGCTTGCACTTGATCTTCTTATTATTTTGAAGTTTCTCGTAGAACTTTGCTTCGACGGTGAATCGCGAATCGTCCTGCTTCTGCGAACCCGCCCACGCGGGGGTCGCACCGAGGACGAAGAGCTGGGTAAATTCGCAGACGCCTAGCGCCGCTCCTGACGCCAGGGCGCACTGCAAGAACGAACGGCGATCGAGCGGGCGCGAGAATGGGCTTCGCTCACCGCGGACCGCGGGACTCTCGCCTTCAGCTGCGCCGTTGGCCGGGACCTTTACTCCTTCTTGCACATCGAGCTCACGCGACATGTTGCCCCCTCAATCGCTGAGAGTAGCGCCGCCGTCCCGGCGGCTGTCCGGCGGGCGTCCTCGCCCGCCGCGCCGAGGCCAAGACGCCCTCGGGACAGCCGGCAAGATGCCGGCGCTACTCTACTACACCTCGACAACCGCAATTCTCCTGGGATCGTTCGTGCCCAGTCGATGCTGTGCATCGGCGGCGGTTGCGATGTAGTGTGGCGCTCTCTTATCGCCTTCCAGCGTCTTCAATCCCTTCTCAGCCCGCTTGCGCTCGATGATTTGCCAGCCCGTGTAGTCGAGAGCCACGGGATCCTGCGAAACCATCAGGCCATTGTTCTTCCAACTGTATTCCGGCTTGTATCCCGGTCCGCCTTCGTACGATGCCGTGGTCGCATCGCAGATGGTCAATCGCATCTTGGTTCTGATTTCCGGCAGCATGTTCAAGTCTGCGATATACGGATTGCAGCCGTTGGGGTGGTACTTGTTCGGGTTATGAATGACGCCATACATGTTTTTCAGGGCGATGGTTACGCCGGCTCCGTCATGGTCTTTCAGCACCGGGACATTGATCAGCACGTTGCAGCGTTGCGTCAGAATCTTCGACAACCGGCTGCCCACGCTGCCATGCGTGACCAACTCTTGTTCGTAATCGACTTGATCGGTGCCGAAGCATTGAACACGGTTTCCGCCCGTCGACACGTGGAATCCAGCGTGCTCCATTTCGTCGCTGTCGCGGTCCCAGACCACGATATCGTTCGCCTTGATTCCGGCCTCCTGCAACCGCTCGCAAATCGCTTCGACAAGCTGGAGGTTGCTGGAGAATCCGCGTCCTCCAAGTGCATTCACTTTCAGTCCGACCATCTCACCCGGGCGGACCAGCTTCTTCCACGTCTCGATCGGATTATCGCGGTCGAAAAAAGCCTGCATGGCACGATCCAGAAGCGTCAGCATCCGGCGCGAATCCACCGTTGTGCCCGTGCCCCGCAGCATGGCATCGCGCGCGATCACAACCCTGGATTTCGCCAGCGCCGCTCCTTGTTCTGCGGCTGCGAGCAGTCCCACCCTGCCGCTGGCGCCGAGAACCGCAGCGCCAGTGACGCACTTCTTCAAAAAATCCCGCCGACTGGTGCTACGCATAGCGCTCATAAGGGTTCCCCGGTGAACCCAGACCAG
>CABECO010000732.1_pt1 | contig 10149 bp, 7 predicted proteins | sample 3422431 | NCBI WGS metagenome assembly CABECO01 (sample SAMEA5534327, study PRJEB31848) | metagenome | biome: tundra; feature: field; material: soil | place: USA | collected 2013-05 | depth 0.15 m
GCGCCCGTCCCCCCGCGAGCATTGCCCACATTACCATTGCGGATGACCGAGAGCTTCACGGAGAGAGAATACGCGAGAGGCGGCCAGGCGCAAAAGGGAAACGCCGGGTGGGGACGCCCGGCGCTCCATCGTAGAATTTCGCGCTACTGTTGAGGGTTCGCCGGGGTTAGCTGGTCGGCTGGCCGCGACGCCACGTGCGGAATATTCGGCGCGTGCGTAACCTGGCCCCGTTCCGCGTCGGCGATCAGGATGCCGGCGTGATCGAGCAGAAGGCCGATGGAGCGATCCAGCTCGACTTCGGCCTTTTCGTACAAGGCCTTGGCGGAGACGAGCGTGACTTCGGCCTGGGTCATGAGTGCCTGGTTCTGCAGTACGAGAGTCGAGGTGGATGCGCCGAGCGCATACTTCTTTTGCTCGGCGCCGAGAGACTGGCGCGCCAGATCCACGGCGGCTTGGGCGGAAGCGACGCTGGCGCGATTCTGCTGCACACCAAACTGCGCGCTGCGCACCTCGATTCGCACCTGGTTTTCGATCTGCTGGATGCGCAACTGGGCCTGCCGGTATTCGAATTCCGAGCGCACCTGCATGGCCTGAGCGGCACGGTTGCGAAGCGGGATATTGAGACTAACGCCTAGTCCTTTGTCTGGCGCAGTGGAATTGATCAGCTGGTTCAAAGTTCCTGAGTAAGAGACGGGAGGTGGAGGCGTATAAGTGGGATGGGGTACAGTTGGTTCGCAGAATGCCGGGGTCTGAGCGCATACATAGCCAGGATTCGGATTGCCACCCAGTCCTGCGCCGCCGTAGTAGGCAAACAGGTCGACCGAGGGTAGCAGAGCGCTGCGGATGGCCTTATTGCTGATGTCGGTGTTGGAAAGGTTGATACGCTGTTCTGCGAGTTCTGGGCGATGACTGAGCGCATCGTTCACCAAGTCTTGGGTAGGGACGACCGGTTCCTGCGCGGGCAATTCCATGGTTGAGGTAGGAATCACTTCGGCATCGGCCAGTGCCGGATCGACGAGCGTGCGGCTCAGCGCATTTTTCATGAGCAGTTGTTGCAACTCAAGATTGGTCAGTGCCAAGGTCAGGGTCTGCTGATTGGAGGCGACCGTACTCTGTGCCCGTACCACTTCGATTGGAGCGAGGGTTCCGATTTCCACCTGCTTCTGATTGTCAGAGAGCGTCTTCTGGGCGAAAGCCAGTTGCTCCTTTTGCACCCTGACGTTCTCGTAGGCGTATACCAGGTCCCAGTACATGTTTTCGATCTGGTCGACGGTAGTGGTAATTTGCAGGCGGAAGGCGACATCTGAAATTTCGCGGTTGTTCTTGGCAATCTGAATAAAGCGAGTGTTCGGGGCGAATCCAAAGCCCTGCAATAGGTGCTGCGTTAACTTAAACTGAAAGCTGGAATTTAGGGCCGGAGTTACCGAGTTGAACGAGTTATCGGAGGCCAGTCGGGTGTTGTTGAAGCCGATCGCCATATTCGTGCCCCACTGGAATCCCTGGGTGTAGGCAAAATTGCCCGTGGTCGTGGTCTGGCTGCTGCCACAAAAGGGGCTGCTGCAATTGACTTCTTGGCGGTCGAATTGCAACGTGCCGGTGAGCATGGGATCGAAGCTGGTAATGAGCGGGCCACTGCCGAAGGTTGATTGGACCAGGCCACCCGAGCCGGTGCCAGCGCCGCCTGCCGCGATCGAGGTGCCGCCCTGACCCGAGCCCACCTGCGTGCCGAGTCCGCCCACCCCGCCTCCGGGCGTGTTTTGCACAACGCCGTTGTTGACACCGAGAGTGCTGGAGCCAGCTTTGGCGCGCCAGACGTCGGTATCGGCTATGTTCAGGTTGTAGCGGGCGATTGCGATATCGAGATTGTTTTCGAGCGCCAGCGCGATTGCGTCGTTCATCGAGATGTAAAGTTTGCCGTCGCGCATGAGTTGGTCGATGCGCGGCGTGTTGGCCAGGTTCGGCTGTGCGACGTGGCGCGCAATGTAGGGACCAATCGGATCGGGGAAATGCGACCGCGGTTTCGCGTACTCCTGCACATCAAACGGCTGCGAGGATGACGGTACCGCCTTTTGGGCGGGCATCTGCGCCGACGGCGCACTGGGCACGGACGAGGCATCTTGCGCCCACCCGGCAGGCACCATGATTACAGCAAGGAGGACGGCAGCAAGGGAAAGGGCTGCGGCGGCCTGCTGAAACGCAGTCAACACTGTAGAAGGTTGCATTCGCATCATCTCCATTGATCACATCCATCGATCACGCTCAAGCGATCACATTCAAGCGATCACTCGAGAAGAACGGACGCAGTGGTGCGCCCTTTTGCTTACACTCTGGTCATACGTAGAACCGAAGGCAAGAGTTCCTTGTAATCTCTCCCTAACCGTTGAGAAAGGCAATTTCTTCCATTGATCGTAAGTGAAATAGTATAGCTGACGAGCCGGTGGCACTCTCGGACCGGCGGCGGTAAGACTTTGCAGATGCGAACGATGATGCTCCAGCAGCTTAGGACACAAAAAAGAATGTGCGCAATCTCAGACTGATCCTTTCTTATGACGGCGCCGAGTTCGCCGGTTGGCAGGTGCAGCCCGGCCGGACGACGGTGCAAGGCGCGCTGGCCTCAGCCATTGGACGGTTGAGCGGGAAAAATGTACTGCCCCAAGGTTCCGGCCGGACCGATGCGGGCGTGCACGCACTGGCCCAGGTTGCGACTTTTCAGACCGCGTCGGTAATTCCGCCCGAAAACTGGAGGCGGGCGCTGAACGACATTCTGCCGTCTTCGATCCGGGTGCTGGAAGTAAGCGAGGCCACGCCCGAGTTTCACGCGCGCAAATCGGCGCACGCCAAGACCTATCGCTATCGCATTCACCGCGGAGCGATCTGCCCGCCGTTTCTGGCGCGGTATGTGTGGCATTACCCTTATCCGCTGGAGGAATCGGCGATGGTGGCGGCTGCTGGCGTGGTTGTGGGCGAGCACGATTTCACATCGTTCGCGGCGGTGGATGCGGGGCGGGTGGAACGGATGGCTGCCGGGGAAGATGTTCGGACGAGCAACATTCGGACCAGTAACGTCCGGACGATTTTCTCTTCCAGTTGGTCGCGCGAAGGCGAAGAATTGATCTACACGGTTCGCGGCAGCGGATTTCTTCATCACATGGTGCGGAACCTGGTCGGCACATTCCTGCTGATGGGGAAGGGAACGGTGAGCCCGGAAGATTTGCGCCGCATCCTCGATGCTCGGGAACGCACTGCGGCCGGGCCGACGGCGCCCGCCAGCGGGCTCTATCTGGTCGAGGTGGAATACTAGTGTAGCGCGGACACTCCTGTCCGCGCCGACGGCGGGATTGCTGTGCGAGCACGCGGACAAGAGTGTCCGCGCTACACGAACAGTCCGGCAATTCACAAACAAGAACAGCCTCTGGCGCGCACGTTCCGTCCCGAGTACACTTCTTCGCAGATGGCCACCGACGTCGAATTCGCCGTTTCTCGCATCGCTTCCGTGAACCCGGCGACGGGTGAAGTTCTGGGCGAACTGGACAGTGCCGGTCCGACCGAAGTACGCGCGGCGGTCGCGCGCGCGCACACGGCACAGCCGGACTGGAACGCCTGGGGCATCCGCAATCGCGTCCGGGTGATGCGGCGTTTTCAGCAGATTCTTCTCGCGCACAAGACCGATGTCGCGCGGCGCATCACGCAGGAAGCAGGCAAGCCCGCGGTGGAAGCGCTGCTCACCGAAGTTTTGGTCGTGCTCGACGCGGCGCGATTCCTGATCGACAACGCCTTCGCGATCCTCCGCGAAGAAAAGCTGCCGCACGGAAATCTTGCGGTCAAAACCAAGTCGGGGCGCATCCTGCACGAGCCCTATGGCGTGGTCGGGATTATCTCCCCATGGAATTATCCGTTCTCGATTCCGGCGACTGAGTCCCTGGCGGCCCTGGTTGCGGGAAATGCCGTAGTGCTCAAGCCCTCCGAGTTGACGCCGCTGATTGCGCTCGAACTACAGGCGCTGCTGCGCGAGGCTGGTGTTCCAGACGACATTTTCCAGGTTCTTCCCGGTGAAGGCGCGACCGGGGCGGCGCTGGTCGGAAGCGAAATCGACAAACTGGTCTTCACGGGAAGCGTCGCGACGGGGCGGCGAATCGCGCAGATCGCCGCCGAACGCCTGCTGCCGGTGGTGCTGGAACTGGGCGGCAAGGACGCCATGCTGGTGCTCGAAGATGCCGATGTCGATGTGGCCTCGAGCGGCGCCGTCTGGGGAGCTTTCGTGAATGCGGGGCAGACCTGCTTGTCGGTCGAACGCTGCTACGTGCATCAGAGTTTGTATCCGGCCTTCGTCGAGGCTTGCTGCGCGAAGGCGGGCAAGCTGCGCGTCGGCAATGGCATGGATCCGGCTACTGAAATCGGCCCCATGATCCACGAGCGGCAAGTGCGTGTGGTGGAGTCGCAGGTAGAGGATGCGAGGCAGCGCGGCGCCCGCATGCTGGCCGGAGGCACGCGGCTGCGCGAGCTCGGCCCAACATTCTTTGCGCCGACAGTGCTGGCGGACGTCGATCACGACATGCGGGTGATGCAGGAAGAAACCTTCGGCCCGGTACTGCCGATTGCGCCATTCGGCCACGATGCTGAGGCCGTGCGTCTGGCCAACGATTCCGACTACGGACTAGCCGCCAGCGTTTGGACTCGCGATCGCGCCCGCGGCAAGCGACTGGCTCGCCAGATCGCTGCCGGCACGGTGATGGTGAACGACGCCGTGTCGTGTTTCAGCATCAGCGAAGCTCCGCATGGAGGCGTGAAGGGCGGCTTGGGCCGCACGCATGGGCGCTGGGGATTGGAAGAAATGGTGCGCGTGAAACACGTCGACACCGACTTGCTGCCGCGCATGAAAAAAATCTGGTGGTTCGGCTATGGGGGCGGATTCACGGGCGAGATGGAAGGTTTCCTCGACCTGCTGTACGCCCAACCGCTGCTGGAAAAGGTCAAAGCCGGCGTGCGCTTCGCCGGGGCGCTGTGGCGGAGAAAATTGTAGATTTGACTGGCTGCGGGCTACGAGCTAGGTGCTGCGAGCAGGCCTGAAAGTGTGGGTTGCTCGCTCGAAGCTCGAAGCTCGCAGCCGTCCCCGATTCGAGTGATGAGAAAGTGGACTAATCATGACCGATTCTCGCGCGTTCTTGCGCCACACCCTCGCTACCATCGCCTACCGCGGGGGCAAAGCGATCCGTAACGCTGGGCCGAGCTTTGCCGACTATCGCGCTGCCGAAACTTCGCGCACGCCGGTGAAAATTCTCGCGCATGTGGGCGACCTGATGGACTGGGGCCTCGCCATGTCCGACGGCCGCCGCGAATGGCACGATTCCGTTCCGCTGGCGTGGGAAAAAGAATGCGAGCGCTTCTTCGCCGCCTTGAAAAAGTTTGACGATTATCTGGCGTCGCAAAAGCCGCTCGAAGTCTCCGCCGAAAAATTGTTTCAGAGCGCGATCGCCGACGCGCTCACGCACATTGGACAGATCGCGATGCTGCGGCGGATGGCCGGCGTCCCCATAAAGGGCGAGAACTATTATGTAGCCGAAATCACCGTGGGGCGCGTCGGCGCGGATCAGGCGGCGCCGCGCAAGGAGTTTTGACGAGCAACAGCAAGAGTTGTGGAGGCCGTAGCATGGACAATCGCGTTAAGGCCATAGTGCTCCTAATTCTCGCTATTCGTGGCATCCGATTTCGTGTTGGGGTACATTAGGGAACGTTCGATTCCCGCGGGCGTCATCAGCGTCGTTGGCGGTCTGTTCAGTACGGCCTTTTATTTTACTTCTCTATTGGTGGGCTTTGAAGAAAAACAAGGATGGTTCCGGCTCTTAACCCGCATATCCGCAACCGCTGATGAAACGGAACACGAAAAACCAGCCCCAGCGCGAAGCTCCGGGGCCGGCTTTTTGTGGCTTCCGCCGAGCTCAGGCAAGGTCGTAGCGACCAAGGTTCATTACCTTGTTCCACGCAGCCGCGAAGTCCTTCGCAAACGCCTCCTTCGCGTCGTCACATCCATAGACTTCCGCGATTGCCCGCAGCTGCGAGTTCGAACCGAACACAAGGTCGACACGCGTGCCGGTCCAATTGATTTTGCCTGTTGCGCGATCGCGCCCCTCATACACGCCTTCGGATGTAGAGGAGGGCTCCCACTTCGTATTCATGTCGAGCAGGTTGACGAAAAAATCATTCGTCAGCGTCTCGGGCCGGTTGGTGAAGACGCCGTGTTTGGAATGCTCGAAGTTAGCATTCAGGGCGCGCAGGCCACCGATGAGTACTGTCATTTCGGGGGCAGTCAGCGTCAGCAACTGCGCCCGATCCACCAGCAGCTCCTCCGCCGGCATTTGGTGTCCGTTCCGGAGGTAGTTGCGGAACCCGTCCGCGGTCGGCTCCATTACGGCGAAGGAGTGCACATCGGTCTGCTCCTGCGAAGCATCCGTGCGCCCCGGCGAGAAAGGAATCTTCACTTCGTGCCCGGCCCTTTTCGCAGCTTCCTCGACGGCTGCGCAGCCGCCCAGAACGATCAGGTCAGCCAGCGAGACCTTCTTCCCTTTGTTCCCGTTGGACTGCGAGCTGTTGAACTCCTCTTGGATCGCCTCCAGCTTCTTGAGAACCTTCGCCAGTTCGGTCGGCTGGTTCACTTCCCAATCCTTTTGTGGCGCGAGGCGAATGCGCGCTCCGTTCGCCCCACCGCGCTTGTCGGAGCCGCGGAACGACGCCGCCGATGCCCAGGCGGTCGTGACCAGTTGGGAGATCGACAGTCCGGATTCGAGGATCTTCGCCTTCAGGGCAGCAATGTCCTGCTCCCCAATCAATTTATGATCCACGGCGGGAACGGGGTCTTGGAACGGCTGAGGCTCCTTCGGAACGAGCGGGCCAAGGTAGCGCGCGATCGGCCCCATGTCGCGGTGCGTCAGCTTGAACCACGCCCGCGCAAACGCGTCTGCGAGCTGATCCGGATGCTCGTAGAAGCGCCGTGAGATCTTCTCGTAAACAGGGTCGAGCCGCAAGGAAAGGTCCGTGGTCAGCATGGATGGCGCGCGACGCTTTGACGAATCTTGCGGATCGGGCACCGTACCGGCGCCAGCGCCATTCTTCGGTGTCCACTGATGCGCCCCGCCCGGGCTCTTGGTCAGTTCCCATTCGTAGCTGAACAGGTTCGTGAAGAAGTTGTTGCTCCACTTCGTAGGCGTCGTGCTCCAAATGACTTCCAGGCCGCTGCCGATCGCGTCATCCCCTTTGCCCGTGCCAAATTTGTTCTCCCAGCCGAGGCCCTGCTCTTCGATGCCGGCGGCTTCCGGCACTGGGCCGACATACTTGTTCGGATCGGCAGCGCCGTGGGTTTTCCCGAAAGTGTGACCGCCGGCAATGAGCGCAACGGTCTCCTCGTCATTCATCGCCATGCGGGCGAACGTCTCCCGGATATCCCGTGCCGCGGCAACTGGATCCGGCTTTCCATTCGGCCCTTCCGGATTCACATAGATCAGACCCATTTGCACGGCAGCGAGCGGATTCTGAAGATCACGGTCGCCGCTGTAGCGCTCGTCCGCCAGCCACTTGCCTTCAGGGCCCCAGTAGATGTCCTCTTCGGGCTCCCAGACGTCCTCGCGCCCGCCGCCAAAACCGAACGTCTTGAAGCCCATCGACTCGAGGGCGATGTTGCCGGCGAGAACGATGAGGTCGGCCCAGGAAATTTTCCGCCCATACTTCTGCTTGATCGGCCACAGCAGCCGGCGCGCCTTGTCGAGGTTCACGTTGTCCGGCCAGCTATTGAGCGGCGCGAAGCGCTGCTGACCGGCTCCGGCCCCGCCGCGGCCGTCGCCGATGCGGTACGTACCCGCGCTGTGCCACGCCATACGAATGAAAAGTGGCCCATAGTGGCCAAAGTCAGCCGGCCACCAATCCTGCGAGTCCGTCATCAAGGCATGCAGGTCCTTGATCACGGCATTCAGGTCGAGGCTCTTGAATTCTTCCGCGTAGTTGAACCCCTTGTCCATCGGATCGGACAGGGGCGAGTGCTGGTGCAGGATCTTCAGGTTCAGCTGATTCGGCCACCAGTCCGCATTCGTCGCGGCCTCAGCTGCGGTGTGTGTGAACGGGCACTTTGCTTCGGTTGACATGATTGCTCCTTCCTTTAAGAAAACTTTGACGAACTACCAACCCATCCTGACTTTACAGGATGTTTCGCTTAGGTTTTAGCACGGCAGCGGCGACAGAGGCCAAAGACCTCGATCAGCGGCTGCGTCAGATCAAAGCCGTCCGGCAGTTGCCGGGACAGCCGATGGAAATCGATGAACTCTCCTTCGATGTCCTGCACCGATTTGCAGCGGGAGCAGACCAGGTGGTGATGAGGTTTGAGATTGCCGTCCACGCGCAACGTGGACGCATGAGGAGTGACCTCTCGCAGCAGCCCACACTCGATGAAAAGCCGCAGATTGTTGTAGACCGTGGCGAGAGAGATGGATGGAATGCGACGTCGGACCGCGGCGTAAATGTTTTCTGGGGAATAGTGTCCGGGGGAAGCGATGACGGCCTCATAGACCACCTGACGCTGGTGCGTGACCGCCAAACCGTGCTTCGCGGCCAGCTCACGGAACTGTTCATGGGTGAGGCGCATGATTATCGAATAAGAATGATTGTAAAACGACCGGGAGCCGTGTCAACCGAAATCTTTCCGGGGAAGTGATGGGTTGAGGACGACACCTGCGAGCGAATTCGAGGCACCGATGTGATGCTCGACAATTCCCTCCACTACCAACAGCTCGTCGTCCTTGGTCCAAAGGCCGCGCCTGAGTAAAATAGCAGTAAAGCGGCCTTGGCAAAGGCGCACAGGAGACTCAATGGCTTCCGGCGAAACGGCAACCGCGGTCACCAGCACGATTCCGCAGCTTCCTAACCACAAAGTCAAGATCAAGAAGACGGGCCAGCGTGCCTGCAACGAGAAAAACGACAAGGGCAAGTTCTGCGGCGGACATCTGAAGCGCTGGTTCTACACCGTCGACGTGCTCGAACAAGAGTGCGGCTGCGTGGAGAAAGCCTGGGGGACGGACGCCGAAGTGTATCGCTGCGAAAATTGTCAGACGCTCTACCTGCCCAGTCCCAAAGATCCGCGTGGGGTGAACGTTGCGGGTCGAGGCCAGCTTTCGGTGTTCGGGCTGACGGTTCCGCCCAAGGAAGAGAAAAAGGCGTAGCGTCATTTGGAGCTTAGTGGGGTGTGATAGCCGGAGGGGTGCCGGCGCTGCCTGTGAACATTTCTGAACTCATTTACGACTGGAATGCTTTGTATCCCAAGTCGCTGCATCCGCAGGGACCGGTGCGCCTGACCGATGAAACGCTGCGCGACGGCCTGCAATCGCCTTCCGTCCGCGATCCTTCCATCGAACAGAAGATCGAAATCCTGTACCTGATGGAATCGCTCGGCATTAACTCGCTCGACCTTGGGCTTCCGGGAGCTGGTCCGCGCGCGGTCGAGCACGTGACGGCGCTGGCGCGCGAAATCGTCGCCCACAAAATGAAGATCACGGCGTATTGCGCGGCGCGCACCCACGTGAACGACATTCGCCCCATCGCCGAGATTGTCCAGAAAACCGGCCTCCCCATCGAGGTGGCTGCGTTTCTTGGAACCAGCCCCATCCGGCGCTACACCGAGGGCTGGAGTGGCGACTTCCTTCTTCAAACCACCGAAAAGGCCGTCCAATACGCGGTCTCGCTAGGCCTCGAAGTCATGTACGTCACCGAAGACACCACGCGCTGCGATCCGGAAACGGTAAAACAGCTCAACTCGTTGGCCATCAACTGCGGCGCGCACGCCCTGGTGCTCTGCGACACCGCCGGACACGCTACGCCCATGGGCACGGTCGCGCTAGTCAAGTTCGTGCTTGAACAAGTGGTCAAGCCTTCCGGTGAAACAATTCGCGTTGACTGGCACGGGCACTGCGACCGGGGATTGGCGACCGCCAACGCCATGGCGGCTTTGGTGGCGGGGGCGGATTGCGTGCATGCAACCGCGCTCGGCATTGGAGAGCGCGTCGGCAACACGCAGATGGATCAGATGCTGGTGAACCTGAAGCTCATGGGTATTGCGCCGTGGGATGGGCAGGACCTGACCAAACTCAAGCGCTACTGCGAGGCCGTATCTGC
>CABECO010000734.1_pt1 | contig 10117 bp, 7 predicted proteins | sample 3422431 | NCBI WGS metagenome assembly CABECO01 (sample SAMEA5534327, study PRJEB31848) | metagenome | biome: tundra; feature: field; material: soil | place: USA | collected 2013-05 | depth 0.15 m
TCGATCGCCGCCAGCCCTTCAGTTGCTTCTCACGTGCGATCGCCCGGTGAACATCGTCGAACGACTCCCAATACAACAGACGCTCGACCTGATATTTGTCCGTGAATCCTTCGATACGGTGGAATTTGTGCTCAAAAACACGTTTGTGCAGGTTGCCTGTCATGCCGACGTAGAGAGTTCCCGACAGGCTGCCCATGATGTACGCGCAATACGTCCTTCTCTCGTTAGGCATGGGGGAAGTAGGGGCCCTTCGACTCCGATGGCCATTCACTTCGTGAACGGCCACCTTCGCTCAGGGTGACAGGGTATAGGGCTTGAATACAGTGACATTGCTCACACAGCAATTGGTAGGTTTGCCGAAAAGCGTGTCCGCGAACTATGTGGTTCGGAGTGGCTCCGGCATCTTCTTGTGCCAATCCGTCGCTTGCTCATAGGCATGCGCCGCCTGCAGCACCACGTCCTCCCGCCAGGGAGCGGCGGCCAGTTGCAAACCGATCGGCAGGCCATCTTTTGTGAATCCGCAGGGAACGGAAATCGCGGGAATCCCCCACACATTGAAAGGCCGCGTGTTGCGCAGCATGATCATTTCTTGCGGACGGAGTGTGTCGGGATGTTCGCGGAGATCGGCGATCGCCGGCGGCGGGATCGGAACGGTGGGCGTTAGCAGCACGTCCACGTCGTCAAATATTTTTCGGATAGCGTGACGGCTCGCCTGAAGGTCGCGGCTAGCACGGAGAGCATCGGATGCGGAGATCTTGGCTCCGGATTGGATGCGCGCCAGTGTCGAGGGCTGGTAGAGCTCCGGTGAGCGGGCCACGAATGACTCGTGATAGGAATAGGCTTCGGCACTCGCGAGCTTGCGGTCGGTGGTGGAGACTTCGAGTTTAACCTCGCGAATTTCAGCATGGAGTTCGCGAAAAATCTCGATTGCTTTTTCGACGGAGGCAGCGACCTCGGGATGGAGATCGTCGAAGAAAAATGCCCGCGGCACGCCGATGCGCAGCTTGGGCGCGGGTTGAGCGCTATTATGTTGAGCAATATGTTGACCGACGGCGACGACGAAATCCGGCACAGCTGCATCAATGCTGGCGGGATCGCCTGCGTCGAAGCCTGCCAGCACTTGCAGCATCAACGCCGCGTCATAGACCGAGTTTGCGATCGGGCCGAGGTGATCGTAGGACCATGACAAGGGAACGACTCCGCGGGCGCTCACGCGGCCATACGTTGGCTTGAGCCCGACGACTCCGCAGTAGGCAGCGGGCAGGCGGACGGAACCGGCGGTGTCGGTGCCGACGGCGGCAAAGCCGAGACCAGCAGCGACGCTGGCCGCGGAGCCTCCCGAAGATCCTCCAGTCAGTCGCGTAATGTCCCATGGATTGTGGACCTCGCCGAACAAACTGATCAGCGAGCTGCCGCCATAGGCGAATTCGTGCAGGTTCTGCTTGCCGAGAATGATTGCGCCCGCGGCTCGCAGTCGGCGCACAACTTCGGCGTCTTCGGTGGGAATGCGATCTTTGTAGAGTGCGCTGGCGGCGGTGGTGCGAACTCCAGCGGTATCGAGAATGTCTTTGAGTCCGATGGGGATGCCGTGAAGCGGGCCGCGCCATTCTCCGCGGAGGATTTCTTGCTCGGCGCGCCGCGCTTGGTCGAGAGCGGAGTCGGCCGTGACCGTGATGAAGGCGTTGAGCGCTGGGTTGAGCTGGTCGATGCGCGCCAGGCAATCGCGGGTGAGTTCAACCGGAGAGATGGAGCGGTCGCGAATTTGCCGACTGAGTTGCTGAATCGTGGGACGCACCGGATCCTCGACAGGCCGAAGCGATTTTACAGGTTGTGGGCACACTTTATTCGCCCCTTCGTAGGGCGAGTGGAATCGCCTGCCCGGCGTCTATGCGCCGAGTCCCAGCGGAAGACAAGAATGAAGACCGGCTCGCTCAAGCTCGAGCAACTTGCGTTTGATGTCGAGGCCGCCGCCGTAGCCGCAAAGTGAGCCGCTCGATGCGATCACCCGGTGGCAGGGGACGACGATGGCGACTGGGTTCCGGTTGTTCGACATGCCGACGGCACGGTAGGCATATGGGTATCCGATGGCTTCAGCGATCTCGCGGTAGCTGCGGGTTTCGCCGTATGGAATTTCGAGCAGCCCATGCCAGCACGCGAGCTGGAACTCGGTTCCACGAAGATCGAGAGGGAACGAAAACTCGCGGCGCTCACCGGCGAAGTAATCGTTGAGTTCGCGGAGATAGGGCGCGAGCGCTGATTTGGACTCATGCAGCTGAATCGTCCTCGGATTCAGTTTCTGCACTCGACCGTCGAATTCGAGTCGCACCAAGCCCTTGGTGGAAGCGGCAAGAAAGAGTGGACCGACGGGCGAAGACGCGTGCCAGTAGAACAGAGTATCCATGACGTGTTGGAGGATAGCATGTTGTTGGTCGCACTGGTGTGGGGACGGGGCTGTGCCCCGTCCCAAGCGGGGTGAAGCCCCGCTTCCACACCAAAAAAAGCCTCCCGCTTTCACGGGAGGCTAACAGGAGAGAATGCTGCTACTTCTGCTGTTGATCCTGAGTCGACGTCGTGGTGGTCGAAGCAAGCTGCTCCAGATTGTTTTTCAGGAGGCTGACTTCAACCCGGCCGCCGATAATGCGCTTGGGCTTCGCTTCACCCGTCGAGGTCGAAGCCGGTGCATTGCCCATGCCCACGAGGTAAATCCGATAGACCGGAATGTCGTGGTTCAAAACCAGATAACGGACGACCGATTCGGCCATCTTCTGCGAACTCGCGATCGCCGCCTGTCCCCGACCGGAAGAAAAACCCTGGACCTCGACGACATAGCCGCGCTGATCCTTCAGCGGGGTAGCCATTTCATCGAGAGCCGTCTTGGCGTTCTTGCTCAGCACCGTCTGTCCCGACTTGAAAAGAATTTCGGCTTGAGTTGTGGGCTGGTACTGATCGATGTTGGTGACCACCTGCTCGACCGTGTTCAGGCGGGTGTGCGCTTGTTGCGCGGTCTGCTGCGCGGCCTGCGCCTTGTTGCCGGCGTCGATGGCATGTTGGTCGGCCTCATTGGCCTTGTTCGAAGCGAGCAGGATTCCCGCCTGCGCCCGCGCGTCGGTATCCCTGATCGCCCTGGTGTTGGAGGCAGTCAGCTCATCGAGTTCGTTGACGCGGTCGCGAATCGGCTGGGTCTGCCGCGCAACGTATTTCTTGCGTGCGAACGGGTTCATGTGGCCCCAGAAGCCCTCGCGAGTCTCCGGCTGCAAGGGATCTTTGCCGGTGGCGGTGGCCTGGGCCGCCGTCTGACTAGATGAAGACTGACTAGACGAAGCCTGACTGGTCGCAGGCTGATTCATGGGGGCGGAATTGTCTTGCGCGAAAACTGGCACCGCCAGGATTACGGCGAGCAGCACAGCGAAGATGGTGCGGTTCTTCATTTTTAATTTCCTCCAAAATTGGCGGAGTGGGGAGCCACTCCAGGTGTCTTCCGGCGCGATCTTGATTGCCGCCATCTTGACTGCGTCGTTAACCGATACGATAACCTTCGAAAGGCAAGCACCGACGCCACGCATGCCTCAAAAAGCTTGCTTCGAAAAGCCGGCCACTATCAACGGCCTGCATTTCTATAAACAGTTTGCGTGCCAAATGCCCCGATGCCAAGCGTGGATGCAAGTGCTTTCTTTTCATATATATTGTACCCTATCCTCCCCGGCAGCGCACCCGCCGAGCGGTAATTTTGGCGCGAACTGATATAAAAACTGCGTGCACGGTTTTTCTTCCCGGAGCCGAAAGAAGGAATCACTGAAGAAATGAACCCAGCTCGCCGAGGAGTCATCCCACTAAATATGCAACGAATAAACCTGCAACGGTCATCGTTTCTGCTTCCGTTTCTGCTCGCATTCCTGGCTTGTGCCGATTTTGCTGCCGAGAGAACTCGTTTCGATCTCCAGCAACTCAAAGCGCCGCCGGGATTCCACATCTCAGTTTTTTCCGAAAATATTGACGGCGCGCGCATGATCGTCTTCAGCCCGGGCGGCGTCCTGCTGGTCAGCGAATCGGCGCAGGGCAAGGTGGTCGCGCTTCCCGACTCCAAACATGCGGGCAAGGCCGAGCGCACAGCGAATGTTCTTAGCGGGTTGAATGAGCCGCACGGGCTCGCGTTTTATGAAGGCAAGCTGTACGTCGCCGAGAACGACAAGGTGCGCCGCTATGACTGGGACGAGGCGAACCTGCGGGCCTCCAATCCGAAAGCGCTCGCCGATCTGCCGACCGGCGGCGGACACTCGACCCGCAGCCTCTTGTTTCACGGCGGCAAGATGTACGTCTCAGCCGGATCGAGTTGTAACGTCTGCATCGAAAAAGATCCGCGGCGAGCGGCCGTGATGGAATTCAATCCCGATGGCAGCGGCCAGAAGGTCTTCGCGAAAGGACTGCGCAATGCCGTGGGGCTGGCGGTGAATCCGAAGACCGGCACAGTTTGGGCCACGGTGAACGGGCGCGACTGGCTGGGCGACGATCTGCCGCCGGAAGTGATCGTCGATCTCGGCAAAGACGGCGGCGATTTTGGCTGGCCCTATTGCTACGGCGACCGCGTGCCCGATTCAAACTTCACAAAGCCGGGATCTGAAACTGGAGAAGACCGCTGCCAGCGTGTGATCGAGCCCAAGGTCCAGATGCAGGCGCACTCCGCTCCGCTGGGCCTCGCGTTCTATGAAGGGTCGCAGTTCCCCGCGGAGTACCGGAACAACATCTTCGTCGCGTTTCATGGATCGTGGAATCGCAGCGTCCCGACGGGATACAAAGTGGTGCGCGTGAAACTCGACGACAAAGGCCAGCCGCAGGGCGGCGCGGAAGACTTCATCACCGGGTGGCTGGCGCCCGGCGAAAAGCACAAAGGCCGGTGGATGGGACGTCCGGTGGGGATCGCGTTCGGCGGGGACGGGACGATGTATTTAAGCGATGACGCGGGGGGCGTGATCTACAGGGTGACGTATGCGAAGTAATTTGAGCGGTCCCCTGAAGGCAAGACCTTCCCAGAGCCATTCATAGTGATAAGCTCCGGCACCCTCAAAATCCAGGGTGCCGGACGTTCCATGCCGACCATCCGCCTGCGCGAACGGTGGGAACGAAAGAGAACCTACTGTTTCATCGCCACGAAACTACTCGTGGTTCCGTGTAGTTTGTCTTCGACCATGATCTTTGCGGTCTTGCCACCGGGCTCCAACGTCATTTTCCCGACGCTGATCACTTTGTCGCCGCGTTTGTCGGTTTCCTCAAGAGTATCTTTGCCCCTCATCTTCACCGACACACTGGTAGTTCCGGGATCGCCTTTGTAAGGTGCTTCCGTCCCGTTCAGTTTCGCAGTGTAGGATTGGCCAGTCGGATTGGTCATGGTCAACTCGTCGCCGGCGACCTTGTAGGTCCACGTAATCGCATTGTCAGAGAGGGTCTCGAATTTTGAGGTTCGCCACGAACCGGATATGGCATTCGATCCCGCAGGGCCTTTGGCCACTCGGGTTCCCTCTCCCTTGCCGGTAACGGGTACAGCATTGGTGTAACTACTGTCGCTAAATTCGAACGTCATCGTGTTGCCGTCCGGCGAAACCGTCGACTTCGAGGTTGCTACCGTCTTGCCGTTCTTCTTGTCAGTCTCCTCGATCGCATGGTCGCTTATGACTTTTACCGCCTTGGTGTCATAATACGGGTGTCCCGTGACTGTCTGGTCCTGTCCGTCAGCTTTGATCTTGATGGGCGGAGCACACGTCTTGCATTCGTACATGCCATTTTGCAGCAGGTACTCGTCAGGCTTCTTGGGAAATTCCGCCTTCTTCATATCAATCTTCCACGTTCCATCGAAGGCGTTTTGAGCCAGCACCAAGATGGGCGTGAGCCATAACATCAGCATTGCGGCAAGAAAAACCTTCTTCATGAGGCGTCCTCCATTCGTTTGAACTGCGGTGAGCAGTCTAAGTCGCGAACTCCGCTGTTACCTTCCCAAACGCGGCAGGATGACCGTATACCTGCACCACTGATCGCGTCAACTGAATGTACCGCAAGGTCTTTCATCTTTACTGCCAGCCTGCCTGGGACTCCAGACCGGCCAGTTCTACCCCCCGCAATACTTCTCATACTGCTGGTAAATGAACGGGTCGGTCATGCCGGCGATGTAGTCGCAGATGACGCGGGGCAGCGGCTCTGCGGCGGCTTTTTCGCGGTAGTTGCGCGGCAGATCGTCGGGCTCCTCCATCCAGTGGGCGAAGAGCTCTCCGGTGATGCGCTCGGCGTCTTCTTTCTCTGCCGCCAGCGCCGGGCTGTAGTAAAGATTTTCGTACAGAAAGTCTTTCAACCCGCGGCGCTCCTCTTCGACCAGCGGGCTGAAGGCGGCAAGCCGCTCGCGATGGCGGCGAATATCTTTAAGAGAATGCGCGCCCGCGGCTTCCACGCGTTTCGCCGTGTTCGTAATCAGGTCTCCGACAAAGCCGTCAAAAATGCTTTTCAGCGCCTCGTTAAAGATCAGCTTCTCGGCAACATTCGGGTACCGGTTTCTTGCCTCGCTGTAATGGCGCGTGAAAAGATCCACGCCGTCCGCAATCTGCTCGACCGTGAGCAGCCGCGCTTCGTAACCATCGTCGAGGTCGGCGGTGTTGTAGGCAATCTCGTCGGCCAAGTCGATGAGCTGCGCTTCGAGCGGCGGCCGCTGATCGAGCAGATACTCGGCGAGTTCCGGATGTTGGTCGGCGTCATAATCGTGCGAGTGCTTGATGATGCCCTCGCGGACCTCGAAAGTCAGATTCAGCCCGCGGAAAGCGGCGTAACGGATTTCGAAGTCTTCGACAATGCGGAGCGCGTGCAGGTTGTGATCGAACGAAAACCCGTGTTGGCGCATGGCGGTGTCGAGCGCCTTTTCTCCGGAGTGGCCGAAAGGAGGATGGCCGAGATCGTGCGCCAGGGCGAGCGCCTCCACCAGATCGGTGTTCAATCCAAGTTGCGCGGCGATGGTGCGCGAGATCTGCGCCACTTCGATAGTGTGCGTCAGCCGGTTGCGGAAATGGTCCGAGTAACGGCGCGTGAAAACCTGGGTCTTCGCTTCCAGCCGGCGAAAGGCGCGCGCATGGACGACACGATCGCGGTCGCGTTGAAAGTCGTTGCGGTAGGGATGCGGCGGCTCGGGATGGCGCCGTCCGCCGGACTGCTCCACGCGGACCGCATAGTCGGCGAGCATGGAATGAGTTTAGCAGCGTTTCATCGCTGTTACTTCCCAGGCTTTGTGGTGACCGGCGGTGCGTTCGTCTTACCACCGCCGAGACGCCGAGATCGCCGCGAAACACTGGTTGCGGCTTTATCGATCTCCATGGGACGGAATCGGAAAACAGATGCTCTCGGCGGCCTCTGCGTCTCTGCGGTGAAAAATCACTACTGCTTCGCGCCCTCTTCCCTGGCCAGCTTCATCTTCGCGGAATCGAGCTTCTTCTGCACCCGCGCCTGGTCTGCCGCATCGACGTCCGCGGCAAGGGTGCGGTTCCACTCGGTCAGTGCCCGCTCCCAGTTGGTCGCAGCCAGTTTCAGGCGTCCGGTTTTCTGGTACAGATCGCCCAGGTGATCGAGGACGGTGGGGTCGGTATTGATTTTCTGCGAAGCCTTCAGCAGGTTGTCTTCCGCCATTTCATATTTTCCCAGGCGGAAGTAAGCCCAGCCCAGGGAATCGAGATAGGCGCCGTTAGCGGGTTCCAGATCCACGGCGCGCTTAATGTACCCGAGCGCTTCTTCCAGCTTCATGTTCTGGTCGGCCAGCATGTAGCCCAGATAATTCAGCGCCGATGCATGCTCCGGATCGCTGGCCAGCACCTTCCTGAATTGTTCTTCCGCCTCGGGGTAGCGCTTCTCCCGCTCAAAAGTGGAGCCGCGGAGAAACCACACATACTCCTTGTCTTCCGGCTTGCTCGATAGCTGTTCGGCCTTGTCGAGCGCCTGCTCGGCCTCGCTGAATCGGTGCAGCCGCGTGTACATCTGCGCCAACGTGATATAAACCTGCCGGTCTTCGGAGTTGGAGTTGGAGTTGGCGCCCCCCTTCAACATGGCCCTAACGTCCTTGAGCGCCTTGTCGGCCTCGCCCATATCGGCCTGCTGCGCCGCCAGCACCATCTTCAGATCGCGGCTCGTGGGCAGTTTCTGCACCGCCTCTTTGGCGGAGTCGGTAGCCTTCTGCCATTCCTTGGCTTCGCGCCAGGTATCGATGATCTGCTGATAACCGCGCTCTATGTTTTCGTCGCCCCCCAGGGCGACGATCTGGCGGAAAATCTCGTTGGCAGCCTGAGTGTTCCCCTGCTCGCGGTAGATCGTGCCCAGCCTCTCCAGAAACACCGCCCGATTACTCTTCTCGCCGTTCGAGTACTTGCCCTCGGGCTTCTCCGATTTCTTCAGCAGATCGCGCATGATCGGAACGGCTTCGTCGTAGCGGCCCTGCGCCTGGTAGATGGCGGCAATGTTGTAGGGAACTTCGACCGAGTCCTGCACCATGGTCTCGGCTTTCTTCAGATGCTCGAGCGCGAGATCGAACTTGCCCTGCTTGCGGTAGATTTCCGCGATGCGCACGTAGGTTTGCGCATCTTCCGGATTCGCATCCGCGATCACTTTGTATTGTTCAAGAGCGGCATCGGCCTGGCCATCGTTCAGCAGGTTTTCCGCCAAGCCGCGAATCGCGTCCAGGTTGTCGCGGTCCATTTCAATCGCGTGCCGATACGCCTCGATGGCGCCCTTATATTGCTTTTGCTGCTCGTAGGTGTAACCGAGCGCCGAATAGAGCTTAGCCGAGCGCTCCCCGTTCGGTACCGAACTGAGCACCTGACCGGCGCGAGCCGTGTCCCCCAGTTCGTTGTAGAGATAGGCCAGGGTAGTGACCGCCTCTTCCGACTCCGGATCGAGTTTTACCGCGGTCTTGAATTCGCTCTCCGCTTTTTGCAGATCGTTGTTCAAGCGATACAGGCGCCCGAGAAGCAGGTGGTCATCCATGCTGTCGGTTTGCAGGCGGACGATCTGCTCATACTGCTCGATCGCCAGTTTCAGAATGCTCTCCGAACCGTTCCCGGCCTGCATGTCGCCGAGCGAGCGCAGATAGATCCTTCCCAGCAGCCGGCGTGCCTCCAGATTGTTAGGATTGCGCTTGATGATGTCCTGCGCCTCGACCACGGCGTCGCGAATGCGCCCGGTCTTGGCATAGAGCTCGGCCAGGCCCGAGGTCAGGTACGCGGAGGTAGGGTCCGCATCAATCGCGGCGCGATATTCTTCGATCGCTTTGTTGGCCAATTCGCTGCGGCCATACGTCGCCACTTGTTCCTCGTACATGTGCGCGAGGGCAAAGTGGTAGTAGGCGGCGGCGCGGTCGGGCGTCTTGCCCTTGGTGGCGGACTGCGCGCCAGCAGCCGCCGGGGAATCCGTGACGCGAGCGGGCTGACTTTGCGCCAGTAAATTCTGGGCGAGTAAGAAATATCCCGTAAGAACGACAATGACGATCCACAGCTGTTTTTTCATGGAAAATCCCAAAACCTGCAAATTGCAGCCCACCTGATTGGATGCTGATCCGCGGCGACCCGGATTTTCTTATTCTACCCTTGGCAAGCCTTTCCGTGGCGAGAAAGCGCAGGCCGGACCTAAAGCCAGAGGTACAGGGGCTTTGGACGTCTGCTCGTGTGCGGACGGGGCTCTGCCCCGTCCAAGCTTGGCGAAGCCCCGTGAGCACTAACATAGGGCAGATTTCCTTTCGATTGCCCGTCATGCAGATAATCTCCTAGTTGCTGCGTTTCTCGATCTCAGGAACAAACAATCGCATGACGTCAATTGTCATGCGATAAGGGTTGAAACCCTGGTTATTTGTGAAGAGAATGACGGTCAAGTCGGGATCGAGAAGATGTGCATATTCGACCATGCCGGCGCCGATGTGAAAAACCATGCGGTGGCTGTTTAGAACGGCTGTGTCCCACCCTCCGGCAAACTCAGCGTCACGTCCATTGTTCAGACGGAAAGGCGTCCACATTAGTTCCAAAGTTCGCCGGTTGAGCACGCGATCGTGAAATAGGGCTACGTCGAAAGTAGCCAGGTCCGCCGCGCTCATGTTCAGGCCAACGCCACC
>CABECO010000736.1_pt1 | contig 10100 bp, 7 predicted proteins | sample 3422431 | NCBI WGS metagenome assembly CABECO01 (sample SAMEA5534327, study PRJEB31848) | metagenome | biome: tundra; feature: field; material: soil | place: USA | collected 2013-05 | depth 0.15 m
GCCATCGCCGTCCCGCAAATGCCGATCAGATGAATGTGTTTGGGTTTGCCCATTAAAGATTGCTCATTCTAGACTTCAATCGGGACTTCAATCGAGATTGCTCATTTTGCCGTCGCGGACTCCAGAATCCTCAGCCTCACTTCGGCACCCACTTCGAGCCGGGCCTTCACCCCGATGGGCAGCGTGATGTTCGCTCGCAACACATGTCCTGAACGCAAGCCGAACGCCACTGGAATTTCTAGATCGCCGACCAATCGCAGCACGACCTCTTCGAGCGTGTAATCTTGATCCGGACTCTGCCGGCAATCCAGCATTTCGCCGAAGACAATGCCGCGCACGTCGTTCAGCTTGCCGGCCAGCTTCAGTTGCATCAGCATGCGGTCGATCTGGTACGGCTTGGCCGCGACGTCTTCGACGAAAAGAATTGTTCCCGCGGTTCGAATCTCGTGCTGCGTGCCCAGCGACGCCGCCAGCATCGAAAGGCACCCGCCATAGAGGATTCCCTCCCGCTGGCCCTCCAGCAGCGGTTTCGCTCCTGAGCCTTTGCCAATCTCCCATTCTTCCGCGCCGCCCAACGCGTTCTGCCACGAATCCAGATCCACACCGCCGGCAACGGCGAAATCCTTGGCCGCCATCGGGCCGTGGAAGGTCACGAAGTTCGCCGAGTCCGAAATGCAGCACAGCAGCGTCGCAATATCGCTGTAGCCCACCAGAATTTTGGGATGCGAAACGATCTTCGTCGGATCGAGCAACAGCGGCAGATAGTTCGACCCATATCCTCCTCGCGCACAAACTATCGCTCGGATATCGTCGCGGACGAACATGTCTTCCAGTTCGCGCGCCCGGCGCTGCGCTGAGCCGGCAAAGTAGAGATCGCGTTCCAGGATCGACTCGAAATAAAACGGATCGTAGCCGGCTCGGCGAAGACCGTCGCAGCCCGCCTCCAGCATTTCGCGCTTCACGTTCGACGCGGGCGCAACGATTCCTACCTTGTCGCCCGGACGGAGCGCGCGCGGCTTGATTCGCGGAGTTTGAGAAGATGAAACCATGCGGACTCGATCTTGCCTAGCAATCTGCGGTGAAACTCGAATCTCGAAATCCAGCGCCTAAAGGCGCGTTGATGCTCATGCGCTTGCGGCATGCCTGAAGGCATGCCCTGATACGAAGCTCACGTACACGACAGCCTACTTGACTTGATCTTAAATGAAGAATTCCCCGCGGCAGACGAGAGTCGCCGGACCCCGCAGATAAACTTGATCCTCCCAGCGCACCGTCTGCGCACCTCCGGGCGCAATCACCGTCACCGGCGAAGCGACGCGCCCGCTCGCAATCGCAGCTACCGCCGACGCGCACGATCCCGTGCCGGAAGACTCGGTCTCGCCCACGCCACGTTCAAACAGCCGGATCTCAATTTCATTCGCGCCTTTATTCGCACCTTTATTCGCGCCTTTATTCGTTTGGCGCACCAGCACGTACTCCACATTTGTGCCGTGCGGAAACTGCGGCTGCGTTCCGATCAGCGCCGCCTGCCTCTGCCATCCATCCTGAAAGTTCTCCACGAAAATTACGTAATGCGGATTCCCCATCGAAACTTTCATCCCCACCGCCCGCACCGACATCGTCTCAATCGACAACTCGCCGCCGACTTCCGGCTGGCCCATCTCCGCTTCGAACTCAAAGGTGGAGCCTTGCCGCCCAACGAGCCGGCACTTCTTCAGTCCGGCGCCGGTGCGAACCACAACTTCCGTTCTGCCCTCTCGCGAACAAATTTCCGCCGCCACACAGCGCGTGCCGTTGCCGGAGATTTCCGCCTCCGAGCCATCAGCGTTAAACAGGCGCAGCCTCGCGTCAGCGTCCGCATCCGGGAACAGCCATTCCACGCCGTCGGCGCCCACTCCGCGATGGCGATCGCACAAGCAGCGGCTGAGCGCACTCAGGTCGCCGAAGGCGTACGCACCTTCCACTATCAGAAAATCGTTGCCACAAGCCGAGGCCTTTGTAAAAGGAATTTTCGCATTCGGATGGCTCTGTTTCCGCAGTCGGCTCATTCGTGTTCCGTGGCGCCGAGCGATGTCACGCTGCCAAAGACGGTCGATTGGTGCAGGCGGATGGAAAACACACTCTCCTCTTCATGCTCGCAATCCACCGAGAACACCATGCGAAAATCGGGGTCCACGGATGCGATGTGCACGCTGTGCATAGTGAGTTGCTCGGAGTCCAGGAGGCGGTTCACTTCCCGCAACATCCCATCCACGTTGCGGCCCGTCACTTGGTAGGTCGTAACAAACGCCTTCAACGAAAACGCGTGCTCCATTCGTCCCAGCAGCACCAGCGCAATCAGAATGAGGACCGTGGCAAAGCACGCCGTCAGGTACAGGCCGCCGCCCGCTGCCATTCCCACCGACGCCACCACAAACAGAGTGGCCGCCGTGGTCAGCCCGGTCACCGACGCCTTCGCGTGCAGAATTGAGCCTGCGCCGATAAAGCCTATACCCGGGATGATCTGTGCCGCGATGCGTGCGCTGTCCGCCGGCGTGCCCGCGAGTTGCGCCGATAGAACCGTGAACATTGCCGCGCCAAAACAGATGAACATGTTCGTGCGCAGCCCCGCCGGCTTGTGCCGCAGTTGCCGTTCCAGGCCGATGATGCCGCCCAGTATCGCGGCCAGCAGCAACCGCGCCAGCGTCGAACTCAGCACCACGCCCAGTTCATTCCGCAGCAGTTGGATGATTTGATGGATTGGGTTCATAGCAGCACCCGGCCTCGGCCACCCCGGCTTGCGAAAAGCGCGCGGTCTGGGACCACGGAGCGGATTCTATCACCGCCCTCAGGCGCTTTCCGTGTCGCTGGGCGGGAGGGGTTAACGCGATTGATTCGGGGCGCTCCGCGCCGCGTAGATGCGGGCACGGGGCTGCCCAGTCGCGTGAATTTCGATCAGCTCGGTAAGATTGGTCGGATTCGCGCCTTGGTCCACCGCATCGCCATCGAAGGCAATCACAAAATCCACGTAGCGCGGCGGATCGGCCAGGGCGCGCTCCCATAGGCCTTCGGGATCCGAGGGCCGCTTCCACACACGGTGATTTTCATTATTCACCACCTGACGCAGTGGGATGCCCGCCTGCTCCATGACGCCCACATGTTCGCTGATATCCATCAGAAAGCGCGAGTTCTTCGGTAATCGAGCAAGCACACGTTGCACCGCGGAATTCAAGGGATTGCGGATCACCCAGTTCCTCCGCGCTTCTGCCAAGCATTGAGGCTCCGCCTTCCACACCGAAACATAGCTGCCCACCACGAGCGCCAGTATCACGGCGACCATCTTCCCTTTATGCCGCCCGCCCGCGCCCAGTAGAAAGATAGAAGCCGCCAGCACTCCGGTCGAAACCGCAAACATCGGCAGCAACTGGAGTCCGTAGCGCTGGTTGAAGGTGGCAAATGGCCACCAGGTGTAGACATGAAGCGGTACCGAGCCGTACGCAATCGAAAATGAATAGAACACCAGCGGAACCCACAGCAACAGCAGCGACGCCGATTGCGCCCGCAGTTTCCAGGCTCCGATTACGAGCGCCACAAAGGCCGCCGCCAGCCAGAACCGGCCCCAGTTTCCGTTCGCCATATTCAACTGCGCCGATTTCAGAAAATAGATGGCCGCGACTCCGGCATGGTGGAGCGCCGGATTCGGCGCACCTACGCGCTGCTCAATCGCCTTCGCCGAATATGGGCCGTTCGCGAAGTCCAACGCGTTCCCATACACCACGCCGTTGTATGCCAGCCACAGGACCGGAACCACCGCAATGCCCAGCAGGAACTTCGCGGCAACCCGGCGCGCGGTGCGATCTTCCCACCGCCGGAGCGCGATGACGGCGACCGCCGCGCCCATCACACCCGCGAGAAACCATCCGTCGTAACGCGTGAGCTCGGCGCCGGCCAGACACCAGGCGCAGCGCGTCAGAGTGTGCGCGAGGCTTGGGTCGTCCCTACGGGACTTCGATAATTTTTGCCGCCCTACCCCGCGCTGAAGCGCGGGGCTAAGTTGGTTCGCCCCTCCGGGGCTGGATTCTCGTTCGTCAGCGTCGTCATTTTTTCGCGTGTCATTTTCCTTCAGCGCGCGTTCTTTCAGCGCGCGGAGAAATTCCGCGAAGTACACGACGGTCCAGATAAACAGCGCCAGATAAACCGACTCCGTCATGGCCGTTGCCTGCATGTAGATCAGATTCGGGTTGGCTCCATAAGCGAATGCCGCGGCCCATGCGCCCACGCTAGCCGCCGCTTTCGTGCCGGCTTCCTGGCTGAGATCGGCTTGCAACATGCCGCGTACCAGGCGAAATATTCCCACCACTCCGAACACGTAGGCGATCATCGAAGGGATGGAACCGCCGGTTCCGTTCTGCCACATCGGGTTCGACCAAATGAACGGGATCATCAGCAGATGCGGCAGGGGCAACCACACCGTGCCCAATTGCAGCAGACCGGGAGTCTCGGAATCGAAGACGCGGCGCGCAATATTAATGTGCGCGATTGCGTCGCCATAGAGCAGGAGGTCGCTGTGTCGAAAGTAGTAAAAAAATGAAAACAGAGATACCAAGGCAGGTATCCCGGCCAAGCGGGCTGAGCTGTGGTCCGGAACGTGGGCGGTTTTCACGCTTCTCACTGGGCGGTGCACCGGCGGCTAAACAGATTGATGAAAAACTAGTCTGGGGTGCAAGAAGCTCACCTCGGGCGCTAAAGCGCGAAGATATTTTCGACGACTTACGGCACGACTAAAAGTCGTGTCCTTCCCGAGCCGCGCCCGACTCGGAGTTTTTCCGCAAACTGTAAAGCCGCCATTGATTTTGCTGCATTTACGGCGCGGCTGAAGCCGCGCCCCTTCAAAACAAAATCAGAACCCGAGTTTTTCCGCCGCCTGACACTACGTCCTATTCCAGGTGGGTCAGTTCGCGGAACACCTGAAAGCGCGCGTCGATTTCTCCACGCGTTAGATTCTGCAGCCGCTCCGTTCCGAAGCGTTCCACGGCAAACGATCCCATCACTCCGCCATAAAACAAGGCGCGCTTCAGCACCTCGCGATTAATCTCGCCCTGCGACGCGATGTAGCCCATGAATCCGCCGGCAAACGAGTCGCCGGCTCCGGTTGGGTCTTTTACTTCTTCAATGGGCAACGCCGGCGCGCGAAAAGGATGCGATCCAATGCCGAAGGCTCCCTCGCGGAAAAAGATGGTCGCTCCGTACTCGCCGTGCTTCACCACCAGCGCGTTCGGTCCCATGGCAAGAACTTTTCTTGCCGCTCGCGGAAGATTCTTCTCCGCAGCCAGCATCTTAGTCTCGGTATCGTTGATCAGGAGGACGTCCACCAGCTTCAACGTCTCCGCCAACTCCTTGGGCGTGCCCTGGATCCAGAAATTCATGGTGTCGCAGCCAGTCAGGCGCACACCATCCATCTCCAACCGAACCGCCGATTGTAGGGTGGGCTGGATGTTTGCGAGGAACAGGAACTGCGTGTCCGAATACTCTTTTGGAATGTGCGGCTGAAATTTATCGAACACGTTCAGTTCCGTGAATTCAGTCTTGGCCTCGTTCAGGTTGTCGATATACTGCCCGCCCCAGCGAAAGGTCTTCCCCTTGGTCCGCTCGATGCCGCGCGTGTCCACGCCGCGCTTTTTCAGCACGGCTTCGTGTTCGGACGCAAAGTCTTCGCCTACCACCGCGACCATCCGCACCTCGGTGAAGTAACTTGCGGCTAGCGCGAAATAAGTGGCAGCTCCTCCGAGAATGTCGCTCACGCGGCCGGAAGGCGTGGCGATGGTGTCGAAGGCAACCGAACCTACTACGAGAATGCTCATGAGGCTCCGTGGGGCAGTCGTTAGTCGTTAGTCGTTAGTCGTTGGCGAGCACGCCCGGGAAGCATCCGATTAAAGTTCGCTAACGACCAACGACTGACGACCGACGACTACTTCAAATACTTTCCCAAAATCAACTGCAGCTTCTCTTTGGTCGCAGCCGGAATTTTGGCCGGATCGGTCAGAATGGCATTCGCCAGCGCCGACCCGCATTTGCAGGAGCGCGTTTTCGGCATCGTCGACACCGTGGCCTGCACAACTTTGGCGGCGTTCTCCGCGTTCTTTGTCAGCACGGAAATAATCTGCTCTACCGTCACAGAATCATGATGCGGATGCCAGCAATCATAATCGGTGACCATGGCGATGGTGACGTAGCAAATCTCCGCTTCGCGCGCGAGCTTTGCTTCCTGCAAATTGGTCATGCCGATCACATCGGCGCCCCAACTGCGATACACGTTCGACTCGGCCTTGGTAGAAAACTGCGGACCTTCCATGCAAATGTAAGTGCCACCCCGCTTCGCGGTTACGCCTGCAGCCTGGCATGCGCCGCGGACCACCTTTGTCATTTCGCTGCACACGGGATCGCCAAACCCAATGTGCGCCACAATGCCGTCGCCGAAGAAAGTATCCACGCGGTGGCGGGTGCGATCGAAAAATTGGTTCGGGATCACGAAATCGAGCGGCTTGTGCTCTTCCTTCAGCGAACCGACCGCCGAAACCGAAATAATGCGCTCCACTCCCAACTGCTTAAAGCCGTAAATGTTGGCCCGGAAATTCAGCTCGCTCGGCAAGAGTTTGTGGCCGCGGGCATGGCGCGCGAGAAATGCCACCTGGCGGCCCGCGAGCGTCCCCAGAATGTACGCATCCGAAGGATCTCCAAATGGCGTCTGCTGCTGGACCTCGTGCGCGTCGGTGAATCCCGGCATCTGGTACAGACCGCTGCCGCCGATAATGCCAATCTCTGCCTGCTTCAAATGCGCTCCTGATTGGGCTGGATTTGCTTTTCAGTTTGGTTGGGCACGTCCCTCAGGGCCGCATTTTTCCAGCCCTGAACGGCACGGCTGAAGCCGGAACTGGAAACAAGCCTCCCGACCCGGCTCAGTCGTCCCTCCGGGACTTACATCTGTTGCCGTTTCCCGGCCCGGCGCTGAAGCGCCGGGCTATTTTCGGTCGTCCCTCCGGGACTTAGCTCATTCTTCTCACTTTTCCCAGCGCTGAAGCGCTGGGCTAAGTTAGTTCGCCCCTCCGGGGCTGGATTCTCGAACACTAGCTAGTGGCTGGATTGCGTTTTTCCGGATCGATCCCAAGATCGCGGATCGCTTTCTCCAGGAGTTTCGCGCTGACGCCGTCGGCGCCGTCCTTATTCTCCCCGGACTTTTCGCCCGCCAGCGCATGCAACGTGGCGAGCACGATGTGCTTTGCATCCACTTCGAAAAAATCTCGCAGCGAGGCACGATTCTCACTGCGCCCGAAACCGTCCGTGCCAAGCGTCACCAGCTTGCCCGGAACCCACTGGGCAATACTGTCCGGCAGAACCTTCATGTAATCCGATGCCGCGATGAATGGGCCAGACGCGCCCTTCAGTGTCTGAGTAACATACGGCACCTTGGGTGTCTGCGTGGGGTGCAGCATATTCCAGCGCACGCAATCATTGGCCTCGCGATAAAGCGCCTTGTAACTGGTCACGCTCCACACGTCCGCCGCGACGCCATAGTCCTTTTCCAGAATCGCCTGCGCCTTGAGAACCTCAAACATGATGGTTCCGCTGCCCAGCAACTGCGCGTGCAGCCTCGCGTTTTTCTTTTCAGAAGCCCGGTAGCGATACAAACCTTTGAGGATGCCCTCGCGGACGCCCGGCTGGCTGGGCATCTCGGGCATCGGCAGCGGTTCATTGGTGACCGTCAAGTAATAAAAGATGGATTCGCCGTCGACGTACATGCGCTTGATGCCGTCCTGAATGATGATGGCGATCTCATAGGCGAAGGCCGGATCATAAGCCAGCAGGTTCGGCACAGGGAGAGCTAGCACATGGCTGTGTCCATCCTGATGCTGCAGGCCTTCGCCCGCCAGCGTCGTTCTTCCCGCCGTGCCGCCGATCAGGAAACCACGGCAGCGCATGTCCGCCGCCGCCCAGATCAGGTCGCCGATGCGCTGCAATCCGAACATCGAGTAATAAATAAAGAAGGGAATCGTGTTGATGCCATGATTGGCATACGCGGTACCGGCGGCCATGAACGAGCACATCGATCCCGCCTCGGTGATGCCCTCTTCCAAAATCTGTCCGTTCTTCGCCTCCTTGTAATAGAGCAGCATATCCATATCGACCGGCTCATAGAGCTGGCCGACGCTCGAATAGATCCCGACCTGGCGGAAGAGCGCCTCCATGCCGAAAGTGCGAGCTTCATCGGGAACCACGGGCACGACGAAGCGGCCCACTTCGGGGTCGCGCAGCAGCTTGGCGAGTATGCGCACGAAGACCATGGTGGTGGAAGCTTCGCGACCCTCGGTGCCCTTGTAGAACTCTTCAAAGAGCGCGTCGGAAACCGGCTTCAGCGGCGTAGCCCGCACCTTCCGCACTGGTAGGTAGCCGCCCAGTTGTTTCCGGCGCTCCTGCATGTACTTGATTTCCGCACTGTCGTCGGCGGGGCGATAGAAGGGCGCATCGTGCAACTCGCCGTCCGCCACCGGAATGCCGAAGCGCGAGCGGAAGATTTGCAACTCATCGTCATTCAGCTTTTTCTGCTGGTGCGTAATGTTCTTGCCTTCGCCCGCTTCGCCCAGTCCATAGCCCTTGATGGTCTTGGCAAGAATGACGGTTGCAGTTCCCGTGTGCTCAACCGCCGCCTTGTACGCGGCGTGAACTTTGATTGGGTCGTGACCGCCGAGCCGCATGCGGGCGAGTTGCTCGTCCGAAAGATGTTCCACCATCTTCAGCAGCCGGGGATCGGTGCCGAAGAAATTCTGCCGAAAATATGCGCCGCTCTCGACGAAATATTTCTGATACTGGCCGTCGGTGATCTCGCCCATGCGCCGCACGAGCAGGCCATCGCGATCCCTCTGAATGAGCGGATCCCAATCGGTGCCCCAGATGAGCTTGATGACGTTCCATCCCGCGCCGCGGAAAATCGCTTCCAGTTCCTGGATGATCTTGCCATTTCCGCGCACCGGTCCGTCGAGACGCTGTAGATTGCAGTTGACGACGAAAATCAGGTTGTCGAGCCGCTCGCGCGAAGCCAGCGTAATCGAGCCGAGCGACTCCGGTTCGTCCATTTCGCCATCGCCCAGGAACGCCCAGACTTTGCCGCCGGTCGAAGTTTTCAACCCGCGATTCTCAAGATATTTGATGAACCGTGCGTGATAGATCGCCTGAATCGGCCCGAGCCCCATCGACACGGTCGGAAATTCCCAGAAGTCGGGCATGAGCCAGGGATGCGGATACGACGAGAGTCCGCCGCCGGGTTTCAACTCCCGCCGGAAGTTCTCCAATTTTTCTTTGGGGATGCGGCCCTCGAGATAGGCGCGGGCGTAAATTCCGGGAGCGGCGTGTCCCTGGAAATAGACAACGTCGCGGTCGCCGGATTCCGTGGACGCCTGAAAAAAGTGATTGAACGCCACTTCGTAGAGCGTGGCCGCCGAAGCAAACGTAGAGATGTGTCCGCCGATGCCTTCCTGAATCTTGTTGGCGCGGACCACCATGGCCAGGGCGTTCCAGCGCACCAGGCTCTTGATGCGCCGCTCCATTTCCTGGCTGCCGGGAAACGGCGGTTGCTGCCGGGAAGGGATCGTATTCTGGTAGGGAGTCGTCGCCGAAAACGGCAGGTTGATCCCAGCCTCACGCCGCGCATGCAGCGCCAGTTGCTGCAAAAGCCGCCCGGCACGCTCCGGTCCGCCTTTGGAGAGCACATAGTCGAGCGAGTCCAGCCACTCGCGCGTTTCCAGGACTTCGATTCCGTTCGTCTGTTGCGTCTCAGCCACGCTGCCCCCACGAATAAAAACGCGATTCCCCATCATAAGCAATCGGGGGGAAATTTGCTGCTGGGAGGAAGTCGTCGGTCGTCGGTCGTCGGTCGTTGGTCGTTGGTCGTTGGTCGTTCGCGAACGGCCTTGGCCGCTGCCCAACGACCAGCGACCAACGACCAACGACTGCCTTTACTCCAACGTCACCGCCTTCACCAGATTCCGCGGACGATCCACATCGAGGCCGCGCTTGGCCGCGACATAATAAGCGAACAGTTGCAGCGGAACGATCTCCAGAATCGGCGA
>CABECO010000749.1_pt1 | contig 10042 bp, 9 predicted proteins | sample 3422431 | NCBI WGS metagenome assembly CABECO01 (sample SAMEA5534327, study PRJEB31848) | metagenome | biome: tundra; feature: field; material: soil | place: USA | collected 2013-05 | depth 0.15 m
TTCTTCGACGGCGGGCCGCAGATCCTTCAGCAGCCCGTCATCTACATTTCCGATCGGCAACAGTTGCAGCAGCTTCATGGGGCAGTTCTCAGTTCCCAGTTCTCAGTTCTCAGTAAACCCAGATTCAAACTGAGAACTGAGAATCGAGAACTGAGAACCAGGCTCCAGCTTTATCGCGTCTCCACCGGAGTCCTCGTCCAGCCGTACTTTTTCAGCTTGTGATAGAGAGTGACCCGGTCGATGTCGAGTATCTCCGCGGCATGGCTCTGATTGCCTCCACATTCCTCGACCACGCGCAGGATGTGGGCGCGCTCCATATCCTCAAGCGTTTTGCTCGAGCCGTTGACGACGCCTTGAGGTTTGAAGATGAAGTCCTGTTCCTTCAGTTCCGGCTCTTGGCCCACAACCATGGCGCGCTCCACCGCGTTCTCCAGTTCGCGAACGTTCCCCAGCCAGGGCTGCTCCTGCAATTGATTCATGGCCGCGGGTGCAACCCGGGTGATGCGTTTGTTCATCGCCAGAGAGAATTTTTGCACGAAGTGGTTTACGAGTATGGGGATGTCTTCCTTTCGATCGCGCAGCGGCGGGATCTCGATGCGGAAGACATTAAGCCGATAGAAAAGATCGGGACGGAACTTACCCTCCTCGATCAGTTTTTCCAGATCCTTGTTGGTGGCGGCGATGCAGCGGAAGTCCACCTTGATGGTTTGGTTGCCGCCCACCCGGGTGATTTCGCGCTCCTGCAATACGCGCAGCAGGTCGGTCTGGGTCTTCAGGGAGATGTCGCCGATTTCGTCGAGGAAAACCGAGCCGCCCTCGGCAATTTCGAATTTGCCTTTCTTGCGGAACTGCGCGCCGGTGAACGCGCCCTTTTCATGCCCGAAGAGTTCGCTTTCGAGAAGCGTCTCGGTCAGAGCGCCGCAGTGAATGGTGACCAGAGGGTGAAACTTTCGCGAGCTGGCTTGATGGATAGCACGCGCCACCAGTTCCTTCCCGGTGCCGCTTTCGCCCGTGACCAGGACGGTAGCGTCGGTGGGACCAACCGTCTCGATGGCGTCGAAGACCTTGCGCATGGGCCCGCTCTGGCCGACAATGTCTTCCGGACGCGCGACTTCGGCGACGGTCTCGCGCAAAAGCACGTTCTCCTGGGCGGTGCGTTTATGAGCCAGCGCCTTCTTCACCAGATGCGCGATTTCGTCCGGGTCGAGGGGTTTGGTCACGTAGTCATAAGCGCCGTTCTTCAGCGCTGCGACCGCGGTTTCGACCGAGGCATAGCCGGTCATGATGATGACCAAGAGCTCCGGATCGATTTCGTGCATGCGGCGTTGCAGCTCGATGCCATCGGTGCCGTGCATCTTGATATCGACCAGAGCCGCATCCCAGCGTTGTGTCGCCAGTTGGGTGAGTGCATCGTTGGCGTTTTCCAGCGTAGTTACGTCGTAGCCTTCTTCGCGGAACCATTTGCCCAGTGAGTCGCGCACGCTCAGTTCATCGTCCACGATCAGAAGTTTTCCCTGTGTGCTCACTTCAATCACCTCACCTTCATTGCGGATTTCTTGTCGCCGACGGCCGCCAGCGAAGCGTCAGCAGCTTGACTGGGCAGGGTTATGGTGAAAGCCGTACCCCGGCCCAGCACCGATTCGACTTCGATGTGCCCCTTATGCCGCTCCACGATGCCGCGACTGATCGCCAAGCCCAGCCCGACACTGTGTCCGCGTTCTTTGGTCGTCATAAAAGGTTCGAAGATATGCGACAACACGTCGGGAGCGATGCCCGCTCCGTCGTCGCGCACCTGGATCTCGATTGCCGGCTCAGCGTTACTTAGCCGAGTCTCGATCCAGAGATTGCCGCCCCGGGGCATAGCATCCTTGGCATTCATAATCAATATCAGGAGCACTTGTTCAATCTGTGCCGGATCGCAGGGCACAAGGGGCAAGCCTTTCTCAATCTTCAGTTGCACTTCGATTCCGCCTTGCTCCAGTTGAGGCCGCACCAGCAGCAGGCAACGATCAATCACGGCTTGCAGGTCGGTAGACTGCACGTTCATGGGCGCGGTGCGCGAAAGAGTCAGCAGGTTCTTGATCAGGTCGCCGCAACGCCGGCTCTCGGAGGCGATCAGTTCCAGACATTCCATCGCCTCCTCGCGTTTTTCATGCGCGATTGTTCCCGTTCCTACCCACTTCCGCAGCAGTTTGGCATAGGTAAGAATCCCAGAGAGCGGGTTGTTTACCTCGTGCGCCACTACCGCCGCCATCTTTCCGATGGAGGCCATTTTTTCCACGTGCAGCACGTGATCGTGGGCGCGATTGAGTTCCTTCGTCTTCTGCACGACCCGATCTTCGAGGGTCTTCGCCCAGTTGACGATTTCTTCATTCGCCGTGCGCAACTGCAGGCTCATACCGTTGAAGGAATGGGCCAGGTCACCCACTTCATCCTGGGATCGCTCTTCGATCTGGTAACCAAGCTCCCCGCGGGAAAGATGTTCCGTGCCCTTCTTGAGCGCCTTGATGGGTTGGCCGACCTCTCGCCACACGAATAGCCAGCTCAATACCGCCACAATCAGCATTGCTCCGGCGGTGTAATTCAGCATGCGGGTGCTGCCGACGGCAAGTTGCGCGTCCGTTTTGGCGAGCGAAAGATTGGTGTCAAGCACGCCCAGAACTTGCTGGCTGGCAGGATGCGCGTGACAGTCGGCGTTCGAGCAGTTGGGTTGATTTTCGATGGGAGTGATAATTCCCAGCACGCGCTGCCCGCCACTGCGATAAATACGAAAGCGGTCGGGACGATTCAGGCGCGCCAGCGGCTGCGATTGAGTGTGACAGCCGTAGCAGGCTTCCCCCGTCTTGTCGAGGACGTGGCTGACTTCCGCTGGATCCGTGGAGTAGCTGATCCGCCCCTCCTGGTCAAAGATTCGGACCTTGACCATGCCGGGCTCGTCCTCCATGGTGAGAATGGCGTGGTAGAGTCCCTCGCGATCGTTGCGCAGCATGTAGTAGGTGGTGCTGTGCTTGATTATGTCGCTGACCCGCTCCGCGCTGACCAGGGTGGCGGCTTCCAGGTCCTTGCGATGCAATCGGACATTCAAGTATCCGAGAAGGGCGAAGACGACGACCATGACCGCCAACAAATGCCCGATCAACTTTGCACTGATGCTGTGAGTCAGCCGCTTCCATCCCACATCGACGCGAATTGGCTCAGTCTCCGGCATGGCCCAACACCGGTGTAGCAACCACGGACGCGGTTTCGGTTCGGAGACGCTGCTGCAGGGGATGCCGTTCTTCGGGAAAGATAGGCAGGTACTTCACTGCCAACCCAAATAGGGCGAAGCCCATCGCGACAATCATGAGAGTTATCGAGAACTCCGTCCATTTCGGCATGTAGTGATGCCCGACGTAAGTCTCAAAGCCGATGAGAGCAATATTGAGGCGGTTGGTGATGAATCCGAGCACACTGCAGATCGAGGCTAGATACAACCACTGTGGCGACAGCCTGACCTTCTTGAAGCTGAGCATGGTGATGGGAATGACGAAGGTCAGCGCCAGTTCGAGCCAGAGAAAGTATGCTTCGTAGCTGGGTTTAAAGATCTGTCCGAGCAGGTCGCGACGGAAGTAGTCCTCGAAGCGCAGCAGGGCATTGACCCAGAGAGCAACCAGCAACGCGCCGCCCAGGGTGACCAGAACCGGAAGTTCAAGGTGACGGCCGAAGGCCTTCGCGCTCTGCGTGGACTCGAAGATGGTCATGGCCAAACCAACCGCGATCGCGGAGGCAAAGAAGAAGAAGGGCAGCGCCGGGGTATACCAGAAGGGATGCAGCTTGCTCGGCATGATCAGATAGAGGGATCCGAGGGAACTCTGGTGCAGGGTGGAGAGCAAGATGCCGGCCACGATCAGCACCGGGTAGATCTTCTTAATCCACTTGATCGGAGTCTGCCAATTGAGGGCTTCGAATACGTTGGGAAGGAATTCGAAGAAGAGCACCGTGGTGTAGGTCATCACACACATGCCCACCTCGAACATGACCGAGTGAAAGTTCATGTAGATGAGCTGATGCCAGATGTACCAGGGACGGCCCAGGTCGAACAGCAGTCCAACGATGAAAAGTATGTAGCCGAGGAACGCGGTCAACACCGCCGGGCGCACCACACTGTGCAAGCGCTCGACGTTGAACAGATAGACCGCCCCAACCATGCAGAAGCCGCCCGCCGCCAGCATGACCCCGCACAGGCAGTCGAAGCCAATCCAGAGGCCCCAGGGGAACTGGTCGGTCATGTTGGAAACCGCGCCCAAGCCACGGAAATAGCGAATAAATGAGGAGTACAGGCCGAGGGCCATGATCACAATGAATACAACTCTCCAAAAGGTCAGCTTGATCTTCATTTCCCACTTCCGTTCTGCTTCTTTTCTTCTGCTTCGGCGGCGGCTACTTCGTCGCGACGATGCGAAATCCAATAAATGCCGCCCAATGCCAGCGTCCACACCGGGATAAAGTCGGGAATTCTGTCCATCACTCGCCCGGTGTATTCCGGCATCGGGGTGTCGCCGATTTTGGCGGACGCGGGATAACCGTACGCTTCAGCGTTGACGCTCGAAAGAATAAGAACCGACGTTCCGCCAACTTCGTTAAGACCGTAAATACGCGGCAGGTAGGTGGATGGGCTTTGACGGATTCGGTCCTGCGCTTCCCTGATGAGGTCGTCGCGCTCCCCGAACTTGGTGGCACCAGTCGGACAGATCTCGGCACAGGCTGTTTGCTTGCCAGCGGCTATGCGGTCCGGGCACATAATGCATTTGCGGACCCGCGGATTCAGCGATTGCCATTCGTATTTGGGCTGGGCAAACACGCAGGCCACCATGCAATACCGGCAGCCGATGCACTTCCAGACGTCGTAAACGACGGGGCCCTCTTTTGTCTTATGGAAGGCGCCAACGGGACAAACCGACGCGCAGGCCGGCTTTTCACAGTGCATGCACAGCCGGCGCATGAATTTGTCGTCCTTGGTGAGAACGACCGTATATTTATGTGCCGATTGCACCGGTTCGGCTGCTACTTTGTCGTCGTACGGCAGCTTGTTCTGTTGCGCGCAGCCGCTTTCACACTGTTTGCAACCGATGCACATGGTCGCGTCATACAGCAGGGCCTTACTCATGGAAAACGCTCCTCGTTGCTCCCACCAAGCGGGACTTCCGATCCAGTGGAATGTGGAATGATGTGGCAGGTAAACGAACGCGGTGACGGAATAGACTTGGGAATCGTACAAAACACTCTTGGCGATTCGACTATAAAAAAATAACCGAGTCCGGAGAAGTGTATTCCCGGACCCGGGGGAGTTGCTCTCTGTGGGAAAGCGAACCGGGGAGGTGCTTTTCGGCTAGTCACCAATCGGCCAACTTTTCGTTCCGTCCGCCGAATTGAGCGGGACACCCCCATACAATCCCTAACGCCTTCCTAGGCCGCTGCCCGCGTGAACGCACGACAGCGGCGATGCACAAAGAGAATCAGCCATTGACATTGATTACTGCCAATGATTCCTGCCAATGACTACTGCCAATGCTCACTTCTGCAAGGTACGAATGTACGCAACGACGCCTTTTACGTCGTCAGCGGCTAGAGCCTTCACCGGGGCCGTGTGCTTCGCCGTCCCCTTAATGGCGGCGGACAAGTCGGCATCCGACTTCTTCTTGGCCTCGTCGCCAATCAGGCTCGGAGCCTTCATTGCGGGCTTGCCAGCCGCATCCGGTCCGTGGCACATGGCGCATTTTGCTTTGTAGAGAGCGGCTCCGTCCTCAGCCCATGACAGATTGGGGATCAGGATGAATAGGGCCACCGCGATTGTCATTACAAGCATCACCAGCTTTGTCGTCTTCATGTTTTGGTTTGTTCTCCTTGTGAAGTTTTGCAACCTGATGAAATTAGTGGTTCTTCTCGCAATCGTACTCATGTTGCGAAAGTAACCACAGATAGAGCCCTCCAAGAACTGGATGTAGCGGAATGCAGCAGCGCGTCGCTGCCTATTGAGAGTTTCAACGTTTGGAGAGTACAGGCGCAGTGATCCACGTCACGCTAAGCCGTGATGTTTGGGCTGTTTGGACGCGTCCAAGAGAACCTTGGGGCACGCCAACAGGTGACGGCGGTCACAGCGTCTCCCGCAAGCAGGCGAGACAATTTATCCAGAGCGAGGTGAAGCTATGCCGATACTCTTGATGGCGCTGCTCGCGTTGTTGGTATTTGGCCTTATTGGAATTCTGCTGTCAGCCGCGGTGATCCTGGAGCATTCCACGCACGCACATGCAGCCAAGGGCGCCGCCGCACACCCGCCTCCGGCCCTGCCTCTCCGTTAATCTGAAACTTTGGTAAACCGCCTGGCGACAATGCGACAACACGGCGACGCGGCGACAGAATCCGTCTGCAAAGGAGAAAGCTCATGACTACGCTTGCGCTGGATAAAGACAAGAAAGCCGACCTGGCGGGACCGGGAATCGGCGATTACAAAGACTTGGAAAAGATTCTGCCGCGGGATTACCGCTCCTTGCTGACCCCCAAAGAGACGCAGTTGGCCATCTTCCAGGTGAAACGCTATATCGCGGACAATCTGTGCAAGGAACTCAACCTGATGATGGTCGAGGTGCCGCTCATCGTGGATGTGGAGAGCGGGGTCAACGACATGCTCGATCGTGACGGGTCGCGCACGCCGATTCAGTTCCATATCTCGAACGATCGCAACCTGCATCCGGTCGACGCTCAGGTGGTGCAAGCTGCGACCAAGTGGAAACGCGTCGCGCTCAAGCAATTCGATTGCAAAGTTGGCGAGGGCATCTGCACCGACATGCGCGCCGTTCGCAAGGACTATTTCCTTGATCACGACCACTCCGCCTACGTCGATCAGTGGGACTGGGAGCGCGTCATCACCGCTGAGCAGCGGAATCTCGAATTTCTCAAACTGGTGGTCAGCAGGATCTGGAAAGTGATCGTGGGAGCGGAAAGGTTTGCGCAATCTCTGTTCCCGCAATTGATGGATAAAGATTCGCGCTATCCGAATCTGCCCGAGGAGTTGAAGTTCTTGCACGCCGAGGAACTCCTCGATATGTATCCCGAGCTGCCGCGCAAGCAGCGTGAGACCGCGGTGCTCCAGAAGTATCCTGCCGTCTTCATCATTGGGATTGGCTGGCCGTTAAAGGACGGCTATCCGCACGAGATGCGCGCCGCCGATTACGACGATTGGGTCACCGATACTCAAGACCAGACCGGTAAGGACACGCATGGACTGAATGGCGACATCCTGGTATGGAACTGGGTTACCAGGCGGCGCCATGAACTGACATCGATGGGAATCCGGGTTACGGCCGAGACGCTGAAACAGCAGCTGACGATGGCCAAACAGTTGGACTTCATGCGATTGCCCTATCATCAGGCGATCCTGAACAACCAGATTCCGCTCTCGATCGGAGGAGGAATCGGGCAGTCGCGGACGTTGATGCTGTTGCTGCGCAAGGCGCATCTTGGGGAAGTCAGCGTTACGGTGTGGCCGAAGGTGCTGAAGGAGATGTGCGCGGAGAAGAATATTTTTGTGCTGGAGTAGAGCGGGTGCTAAGAAAAACCGGGAGGGGGTGGTCGAAGCGATTACCCCTTTGCAATTTACGTTTTGAGGAAGCTCCAGGTGCAGCGATTGTGGGACGGCTCAGAACTCATCTCACAAATGCGCTGTCCGGCAGCTAACCTCACGGACCGCAGGAAATTCCGTCTATCAGGCAACCTGAGGCTGCCTTTCAACGTCCTGAGATTTCAGCTGGTAATTACGCGTTGCCATAAGAGCCGACACAGAGGCTGGCTTCCAAAAAGCCGTCACAATGGTGGTGCCAAAGCGGTTCAGGGGGCGCGTCATGATAGCGCCCATGAGAAGAAGCTCGAAGAACGCTAGCGGTGCAAAGAAACGACTATACGGTTGCGGGTGAGTGAGAAAGCGCACCAACTCAGGCCGGAGGTTGACAGACTCGCCAAGGTTGCGAAGAGCGGATGCATTGTTCGCACGGTAGTAAGTCGGATAAATGTCGTCTGCCTGGCGATTGTCACGCGTCAGTTTTAGAATCACGGATCGCGGCAGAAGTTTCTTCGCGAGAATGTTAGCCAAAATCAGGTAGTTCCGGGTGTTCGGAGTGTGCACTAACAGAGTGCCTCCAGGGGCCAGGACGCGGGACAGCTCCTGAAACGTTGGAAATGGGTCAGGAAGATGCTCTACCACCATGTTGCAGGTGACCAGATCGAAGCTGGCGTTGGAGAAGGGAAGCGATTCCAGTGACGCGCAGATGCGCCTGGAGATATTGACGTGCTTGCGCAGGTGAGGGAAATCAAGATCGACGCCGACGACGGAACGGGCGCGACTGACCAGGTCGTTTTCGAGCGGGTCGAGGTCCTTACCGAGCAGACGCCAGCCGCAGCCCGCGTCCAGCCAGCGAACGGAATGAGCTAGATATTGCCCGATCGTTTCACCCCAGATCTCCTGATTCCATCGGAGACGGGGCAAGACGCGGCGTTGTAACTGCCACGTAGCTCTGCGACCGAACCACTCATTCCATGCGGGCTTCGGCATGGTGAGCACCTCCCAAACCGGGAAAGTGTACCATAAGTGGAACGTAATTGGACTATGAAATTGGCGTATCTTTCGGCGCACCCTACCGAAGCATTATATAGGAGATACCTTCTACACTTCGAGCGGCAGCTCTGATCGCAGCGTCGCGCCTGCCAGATGGCTTTTCACCGCCGCCGCCAACCGTCGTATGCCCTCGCGAATCTGCTCCGGAGCGGCGTTGGAAAAATTCAAGCGCATGTGGCGGGAGCCTTCCTGAGGATCGTTGGCATAGAAGGAATCGCCGGGGACGAACGCCACATTCTGCTCGATTGCCGATTTGAAAAGGGCTTGGATATCGATTCCTGCGGGCAGAGTTACCCAGAGGAATAGGCCGCCCTTCGGATGAGTCCAGGTCACTTCCGGGGGGAAGAACTCTTCCAGAGCCTGAAGCATTACGTCGCGGCGTTCGCCATAGATCTTACGAATCAGCTTGACGTGCTTGTCGAGGAATCCATCGCGTGCGACTTCGTAGGCCACGAACTGAGTGAAGGTCGAAGTGTGCAGGTCGGCGCCCTGCTTTAGTTGCGCCAGTTTGCTGATGACCTCCGGAGGGGCGACGATCCATCCCAATCGCAGCCCGGGAGCCAGCGTCTTCGAGAATGTGCTCAGATAAATGACGTTGCCGATGGAATAGCCGTCGTCGCGGCGCAGGTTCTCGCGGTCGAGCACGACCAGCGATGGGAGGTGCTCGCCTTCATAGCGCAACTGGCCGTACGGGTCATCTTCGATAATCGGAATGCCATACTTGTCCGCCAGCAGCACGAGTTCGTGGCGCCGCCCCTCGGACAATGTGGTTCCGGCCGGGTTCTGAAAGTTGGGCAGCACGTACATGAACTTGGGGCCGGAACGCAGAGGCTTCTCTAACAGGTCGGTGCGAAGACCGTTATCGTCAATGGGGACGGACTCATACTCCGCGCCATAGACGTTGAAAGCTTGCAGCGCGCCGAGATAAGTTGGCGCTTCCACCAGCACGCGATCTCCGCGATTGATAAACAGCTTGCCGATCAGGTCGAGAGCCTGCTGCGAGCCGGAGGTGATCAGGACGTTCTCTACCTTTGCCTTGATCCCGTAGCGCGCCATGTTGTTGGCAATCAGTTCACGCAAGGGCTCGTAGCCTTCGGTCGCCCCGTACTGCAAGGCGGAGGCTGCCTGCTCGGTCAGCACCTTGTGGCAGGCTTCCTCAAAGCGCTGGACGGGGAAGACATCCGGAGCGGGTAAGCCGCCACCGAAGGAAATCATTCCGGGTTTTTGGGTGAACTTCAATAACTCGCGGATTTGAGAACTGGTGATGCCCTTGGTGCGCAGCGCGTAACGCGATGTCCAGGCAGTCGACATTGCAGTCCTTCCTCATTTCAACGATCCAAATACATTTTGTCATCCCGAGCGTAGCGAGGGACCCCTACTCCCGGCACAGGTTTT
>CABECO010000750.1_pt1 | contig 10003 bp, 7 predicted proteins | sample 3422431 | NCBI WGS metagenome assembly CABECO01 (sample SAMEA5534327, study PRJEB31848) | metagenome | biome: tundra; feature: field; material: soil | place: USA | collected 2013-05 | depth 0.15 m
CATGTCTAGAGCAGCCACGCAAGTTCTCGGCCACCAGACCCGACCCATAGGTCGGGGAAAGGAATGGGCGAAGCAAGGGGCTATCGTAATCGCCGCCAGCCTCTTCGTTGCCTTGTGCGCGCGCGTGACCGTGCCCCTGCCCTTCACGCCAGTTCCTCTGACACTGCAAAACTTCGGAGTTCTGGCGGTCGGGTTGCTCCTCGGTTCGCGACGCGGTTTCGCCGCGCTCGTGCTCTACCTCGTTGAAGGCGCGTGCGGAATGCCCGTATTCAGCCCAGCGCTTCTAGGCGGCGGAATTGCCCAGATACTCGGCCCGACCGGTGGATACCTTATGGCCTATCCCCTAGTGGCATTCGTCGCCGGCTACATTTACGAGCAGAGGTCGGAACAAAGCTCACGCCGTTTCGCTTGGGCCGCGTTGTCATCCGTGGCTGCGGAACTCGTGCTCTTCGCTGGAGGGCTCAGTTGGCTTGCCGTGCTCACTCACTCCGTTACTCTGGCGCTCAAGTATGGTCTCTACTGGTTCGTTTTTGCGGAAGTCATCAAGGTGTTGATGGCCGCCGCCGTCGCCGCTCGCTGGCACCAACGGCCTTCTTCGCAACGTTGAACGAACGAGGCCGAACGGAAAGACTTTGCTTCATATCAGGGCATCGCTTTAGCGATGCCGTAAGTCACTGCAATTTGACCGCCTTTAGGGGCCGCGCAACGGAAATCTCACTTTTCCTGGCACCGACGTTTATAGAACAGGATTACGGAATCTTATGAGTACAGTATCTTCTCCAGTTCGCGAAATCACCGTGGCGCACAGCCCGGACTCCGACGACGCGTTCATGTTTTACGGCTTGGCCACGAACAAAGTCCGTGTGCCCGGACTGAAGTTCACCCATACCCTTTGCGACATCGAGACCCTGAACCGTCAGGCGCAGGAAGGCGTCTACGACGTAACCGCGATTTCCTTCCACGCCTTTCCTTACATTCAGGAAAAGTACACACTAATGTCCTGCGGCGGCAGCGTGGGCGATGGTTATGGTCCCATGCTCGTTTCCACCCGGCCCTTCACGCCGGACGAAATCAAAAGCAAGAAAATCGCAGTGCCCGGCAAGCTCACCACCGCCTACCTGGTGCTCGAACTGTTCGCGCCCGGCATTGAAGTGGAGGTTGTCCCCTTCGATCAGATTATCCCGCAGATTCTCGAAGGCAAACACGAAGCCGGCCTCATCATCCACGAAGGCCAGCTCACCTACGACAAGTCCGGACTGCACCGCGTCGTCGATCTCGGCAAGTGGTGGCAGAAAGTCACCGGACTGCCGCTGCCGCTCGGCGGAAACGCCATCCGGCGCTCTCTCGGCCGGGAAACAATCGCCAGCGTCACCCGGGCGCTGCGCGAGAGCATCCAGTACGCCATCGATCATCGCGAAGAAGCGCTCGCCTACGCCATGCAGTTTGCCCGCGATCTCGATGCCCAACTCGCCGACAAATTCGTCGGCATGTACGTCAACGAACGCACGCTAGACTACGGCGACGATGGCCGCGAAGCCGTCCGCCGCCTGCTCGACATGGGCCACAAGGCAGGCATCATTCCCCAGACGCCGCGCGTGGAGTGGGTGTAGGAAGGCTACGAGCTGTGGGCTGCGAGCTTCGAGCGGGCAGGAGCCTTTCTTTTCCATGTTTTTCGAAAAACTTTATGTGTTGTCATCCCGAGCGAAGCGAGGGATCTGCAGTTTGCCGGCGAGCGAACGGGACGGCTATCGTCGCGCGGTTACGATTCAGCTACCACTGAGCCGAGAGATGAAGCGGTTTTGCCGGCTCGTAGCTCGAAGCTCGCAGCCCAGCGTCGTGAATCCGCCCGGCCAGCTACCATAAAAAGATGCGGGGAGAGAACGGCGCCCAGACTCTGCTCATCGATGCCGATGACACGCTCTGGGAAAACAACATCTATTTCGAAAGGGCGATTGCCAAGTTCATTTCGTTCCTCAACCATCGCGAATACTCGTCCGAAATGGTTCGGCTGGTGCTGAACGACGTTGAGCGAGAATCTATCGTTAGGCACGGCTACGGCCTGCACAGCTTCGCGCATGCGCTGGTTGAGACCTTCGAGAGGCTTTCCGTCGATCCGGTCACGCCCGGCTTGCACGAACGCATTCGCAGCTTTGCCCACCAGATCGCCGGGCATCCGATTGAAGTTCTCCCCGGCGTGCCCGAAACCCTGCAGTATCTCGGCGAGCGCCACCACCTCATCCTGATGACCAAAGGAAACCCCGCCGAGCAATCCGGAAAAGTCGAGCGCTCGGGACTGAAAGAATATTTTTCCGCCGTCGAGATCGTAGCCGAGAAGGACGAATCGACCTACCGCTCCGCCATCGCCAAGTACGCCCTTCCAGCGGACGCCACCTGGATGGTCGGCAACAGCCCCAAGTCTGATATCAACCCCGCCCTCGCCGCCGGCCTTCACGCCATCTTCATTCCTCACGGCAACACCTGGATCTTAGAGCACGAGGAAGTGGCGGCAGTCCCAGCCCCCCAGCAATTGCTTGTGATAGATCGATTCGGCGACCTAAGAGAACACTTCTAGCAACGTACCCGCGGGATGAGTCACTCGGTGGAGGGACGGGCGTCTCGCGAGCCTGCCCTGAGCGCAGTCGAAGGGTCCAGGCGGGGCACCCGGCTCTCTCCAAAATAGACACAGGCCGGGAGCCCGGAATTTCTTCCGGTCCCGGCCTGCGCTTCTATCAACTTGGAGCCGACTCAGTTGGTCGGAGTGAGGCTGGCGTTTGCGTCAGCGGTGGTCGCCGTCGTCGGTGGCGCGGCCGCAGTGGTAGCCGCAAGCGCGCTCGCAGTGCTGTACCGCGAAAGCCGTGGATAGAACGGCGTCACCTCGAACGGCATCTTGTCGCGCGCCGAAGTGATCGCGACCGGCTGCGCCTTCACGATCTCCACTTTGTCATCCCACGGGTTCAGCTTGACGCGTGCACCCAGAGGCAACGCGGCGATCTGGTCGAGCTTGTTCCAATCGAGCGCCGGTGCCGAGGTGCTCAGTTGCGCCATGCGCGTCACCGTGCCGTTCTCCGTAATGTTGTTGCCGAGGTGCGCTTGCAGCAGAGCGCTCAGTTGTGGAGCGCGCGCTTGCAGAGCCTTGATGAAGAGCCCGGCCGAGTCCAGCTTCTGGGCGTAGGGAGAGGCCTTCAGCATCTCGATGGCTTTTTTGTCGGCGGCTGTTTCCTCCTCGGGAATGTGTTTGAACCCCAGGTTCTGGTAAGTCGCCTCGTCGGAGAACAGCATGCGGTCGTTAAACGCATACCGGCTGCCCAGGTTATGTCCCAGAACAATGTGCGCCAGTTCATGAGAGAGCACCATGGCTAGGCTGCCCTCATCGGGAAGCACGTCGATCAGCCCGCGGCTCACCACAATCGTGTTACCGACGCTGAAAGTTTCCAGGGGAGAAGTCGTCAGCACCCGCGTCCGGACTGGCCGTGGCAGGTCGATGTTATTGGTGATCTCCAGGTTGTTGACCACGGTTTGCAGAATCTTATCCACGTCGCCCGCCGGAGCCAGCAGCCCGGCGCGTTCCAGCCGTTCCACAACGTTGTCTTCCGCTTGCTGTTGCCATTCGCGCTCGGCAGCCAGCGGAGTCGCATCCTGTGCCGTCGGCGTAGAATCCTTTACGCTGTCAACGCGGATGTTAGTAAGTTCGTCGTTCGGCGTAGCCGTCTTCAGGTTATATCCCCACATGCGAGTCTGCGCCTTGAACGCGATCTTGTTCTTAGCCCCCGCGGTGAAGTCGCCTTCTTCGCTGTAGATATAAGATGGCACCCAATAACCCGGGACCAAGTTCAGCCGCCAGCTGTCCATGTGGAAGTAATAATTGTTACGCGTAGGACGCACATAAGTGCCGTTCAACCGCACTATGTTGAAGTTTTGATCCTCAACCCAGATGCGGCCGAGAAAGCGCCCCCGGCCGGCGTCTTTTGTCGGCGTCAGATCGAACACCAGGCAGCGCACGTCGCCCAAAAACTCGCGCCGCGCATAGTGGAAACGGTAGTGCTGCCGGTCAAAGTCGCTGCGGTCGACGAAGACCATCCAGGAAAAGCCCAGCGGCTGATACTGGAACTTGAACTTCTTCGTGAACCCGCCCAGCAGATGCCTCTCCATGCCTTCGTCTTTGCCCTTAAGGTAATCGTCCCGGTCGATCGATTGGCTCAAGTCCATGCGTCCCAGAAAGTAATGATCGCTCTGCGGAATCGGCCCCAGTTGCGGATCCTGGGTCAGGTTCTGCAGATAGGTCTCCACAATAGGAGTGCGCGGCGACAAAAACTTGATCAGTTCCTTTTCCTGCATGATCACGCGGTCTATAACCTGATCCATCGTGGCCGGCGGCGCCAGGTTCGACTGCGCCTGACCTGGCTGTTCTTGTCCTGACTGAGTCTGGCTCGGTTGCGCCGCCGTCTGTTGCGGCTGCGTCGCTGCAACCGGCTGTGGGTTCTGCGGCGCGGACGCCGGCTGCTGGGCCACTGCCGTCATCGTTACCGCCAGCAGAGCCAAAATCATCCAGTTCATATTCATATTGTTCCTAACTTTCCGCATAACTCTTATCTCCCAGGTGGTCAATACGCCAGTTGAAATACCACGTGCACTATTGCTGTCGAATCCATTAACTGCCCGTTTCGCGAAGCCGGCTTGAACCGCATCTTATTGGCGGCGGATATGGCGGCCTCGTCAAGCCCATGGCCCAGACCCCGGACCACTCGATTCACGTGTAGCTGCCCGTTCGCCGCGAACTCCACTTCCAGCAGCACTTCGCCTTCCAGTTTCAGATTTCGTGCTTCGTTGGTATAAACCGGGTTCGGCTTATACGTGATCTCGACCAACGAGGCCGGAGGGCCGCCATCCACCCGCTGAATATGCGGCGCGTTCTGCGCGATCTCCTGCGAACCGAAGCCTGACGTCTGGACTTCAGCATTAGCATTGCCGCGGCCACTTCTGCGCCCGTCTCCTCGTCCCGCCGTTGCCACCCCGCTGCCGAAGTCGGCGCTCGCCACCGTTCCCTTAATCCCTTTCGCGCCACCCGACCCGTTGCCTTGTCCCGGTCCCATCGGCAGGTCGAACGAACCCGCCGCCGATGCGATCAGCTTGCCGTTGGGCTTCCCGTTCGCGCTCGGCTTCAGCCCATTCGGATCGCCGAACCCGCCCGTCTGCACTTTCGTAATCGGAGCATTCACCGTCGGCGTCGCCGAACTTCCCTGGAACTCCCCGGTATGAATCAGCAGCACCGGACGCGCTCCACTCGCCGGCTTCAACGTCGCCGGTGCGAAGTTATTCATCGCCACCTTGGGCGGCTCAATTTCCTGCTGCTGCGGCTTGGCCGCGCGGACCTCGTGCGGCACGATCAGCTTCGGCGTCTCGAACACCGGCGCCGGCGGCAGCAACTTCATATGCAGCGGCTTCGACTTGTGCAGCCGCTCCGGCCGAAGCGCCGGCCGCGGTATCAGCTCCGTAATGTGATAGTTCGCGTCGAGGAGCAGCGTGTCGGGCACCACCACCCCAACGACAAGAAAGAATAGGATCAGGCCCGTGAGCATCCCGTAGCTGGCAGCGAAAGTCCGCCAGTTCCACTTCTTTTCAGGTAGCAGGCCGAGTTGAAAACCGCGATCGCTCGTAGGCATCCATGACTCCAAAAGGGGACCCGAAGCTGGGGGTAGCGCTCGGGGCTGGAGTCTTCACCTTATGGGAGATTGGACAATGGGTAAACGTGTCCCTTGCGCGTGTCCTTTAGTAACCACCTTGGGCGATCGGACGTACTCAGCCCGCTGGCCGATTATGCCGATTACTAAGCTGCTGCCGCTCGTCGCCGCGCAAAGAAATAGAACACCGGAACGCCCGCCACCATCGCCAGGCATCCGCCAGCCGAACTTTTCAGATTGTCGCTGAACGTGTAGTAGAGAAGGGCTGCAGACACCAGCACAAAAATCGCCGGAACCACTGGATATCCCCACACCCGATAAGGCCGCTCAGCGTGCGGCTCCCGCCGCCGGAAAACGAATACTGTACTGCCTGCGATCATGTAGAACATCCACTCCGCGAAAATCGCCAGCGAAAAGAATTGCCGGAAACTGCCTCCCAGCAGCAAAAGTATGATCGCCAACCCGCACTGCACAACGATCGCCATCGAAGGCGTGTGGAAGCGCGGATGAACCTCCGCAAGCGCCTTGAAAAAATAGCCATCGCGCGCCGTCGCAAACGGCACGCGCGCTCCGCTCATGATGGTGCCGTTCAAAGTCACCAGCATCGAAACCGCTATGCCCGCCGATACCATGCTGGCGCCCGCATGCCCGAGCACCAGCGCCACCGCCTCCGATGCAGGACGCTCCGAACCTGCGATCGCCGCCGCCGGCAACACATATTGCACCGCCGCGTTCACCAGGATGTAGAGCGCCCCCACAGTGGCCACGCCCCAAATCAGCGCTAGCGGAATATTGCGCTGCGGATTCCGTATCTCACCCGCGACCATGGTCAGGTCGTTCCAACCGTCATAAGCCCAAAGTGCAGCCACCAGTGCGGCGAAAAATCCAGCCAAGCCGCCTTTTGCCCCGGTGAACTCGGTCGCGAAATTCGCCCACGTTCCTCCGCCATAGGAAAAGCCCACCGCCACAATTCCAATGATGATCGCAACCTTCAGCAGCGTGAACAGAAACTGAAATTCTCCCGCCCGGCGCACCCCAATGTAATTCAGCCACGAAATCAGAACGGTGGCTCCGATTGCCACAATTTGCCCGTAGTTGACCGTGAATGAATGCGAGATCGATATATGGGAAAAGAGATTATGCGAGAAAAACGAGAAGACCGGAAAAGTTCCGAGGATCCGCACCAGCCCGGTCGTGACGGTCGCGATCGAAGCCGGCTTGGCGATCAGAAACCAGGTCCATGAATAAAGAAATCCCGCCAGCGGCCCGTACGCGTCGCGGATATACACATACTCGCCCCCCGCCTGCGGCTTCATAGCCCCCAGTTCGGCATAAGTGAGCGCGCCGAAAAAAGAGAGCAGCCCTCCGACCACCCACGCGAGATACACAAGCCGCGCCGACCCCACCGCCTGCATCATCTCGGTTGGAACCAGAAAAATTCCGCTCCCGATGATTGTCCCCACCACCACCGCGCCAGCGTGAGACAAACCAAGGTCGCGCGCCAGTTCCGGGCGGAGATGATTGTCCGTAGAGCGTTTGTCCATATTCTCTCCGAGTGACTCTCCGCGTCCTCTGCGACCCTCCTCAGCGATCTCTGCGATTCAAGCTTTTGCGTCACCCCACCACAGAACGCTGGCAGCGTACCCCAGAGCAAACGTCACACAGGTTCCAATTGCGACCCACCAGGTGAAAGCCACCCGCGACCATCCCCACAAATACAGCTCCATCGCGAATCCGCAAATCATTCCCACAATCGCCCCGCGCTGATTCGCGCGCTTGGTCAGCACGCCCAGCAGAAACACTCCGAGCAACGCTCCATAAGCCACCGACGCGATTTGCAACCCGACTTCCACTACGCGCCCCACGCGATGCAACGCCAGTACCGCCAGCCCGAACAGCACCAGCGCCCAACCGACGGTCGCCAGCCGCGCCAACCGCAGCCGTCCCGCTTCGCTCACCTCCGGACGAGATCCCGAACGAAAGCGAAGATAGAAATCCACCATCGAACTCGATGCCAGCGAATTCAGCGCCGCACTCAAGTTCGACATCGCCGCCGCCAGAATCGCTGCGATCAGCAGCCCCGCAATCCCATGCGGCATCCGGCTCACTATGAAAGTCGGATAAATTCTGTCCGCCCGACCAAACGTAGCCGACGGAACCCGGTAGTAGGCAAACAGCATTACACCCACAAAAAGAAACAGCCCAAACTGAAAAAAAACCGCTACTCCACTCGACAGCAAAGCCAGCACCGATTGCCGTTGATTCCGCGCCGCAAGCAATCGCTGCACGATAAGCTGGTCGGTGCCATGACTGGCCGTCGTCAAAAACGCGCCGCCGATAATCCCCGCCCAAAGTGTGTAAGGTTGCGCAAAATTAAAGTAAGGCCAGTGCGTTAGGACGGAAGCATCGAACACCTGAAACTTGTGCAGCCCCTCCGCAATCGCCGCGACCGATCCCCATCCTCCCGGCACCAGATGCAGAATGGTCACCAGGCCCACCAGCGTCCCGCCCACATAAATAAAGGTCTGCACCACATCCGTCCAGATCACCGCCGCCAGCCCGCCCTCAAACGTATAGATCAAAGTCAGCAGCGTGATGATCGCAATCGAAGCGACCTCGCCCGTGCCCAGCGCAATCGCGACCACAATCGACACGGCATACACGCGCACTCCCTCCGCGGCCGCCCGGGTCAGCAGAAACAGGCCCGCCGTTACCGTGCGCAGCTCCGGACCGAACCGCCGCTCAATCAGCTGATAAGCCGTATACAGCTCGCCGCGAAAATATTGCGGCAGCAGCACAAAACTGATAATGACCCGGCCCACCACATATCCCATCACCAGTTGCAGAAAAGTAAGGTTCGAATCGTAGGCCAGGCCAGGAATACTAATGATGGTCAGCGTGCTGGTCTCCGCGGCCACAATCGACAGCGCAATTGCCCACCACGGGATGTTGCGGTCCGCGAGGAAGTAGTCTCGCATCGTCCGCTGCCGCTTGCGAAAGCGCAGCCCGAACAGCGTGATCCCCGCCAGGTAAGCCGCAATAATCAGCAGGTCGATTCGATTCAATCCCAAGCGATCCCTTCCAGTAGAGACGCAGCTTGCCGCGTCTCCGCCACTCGCCACCAGTTCGCAGCATTGTACAAGCATGTTCCCGGACCCGAACCCGCCACCCAACGGATTACGCTGAACCTGTGTTAGAACTAGCGCGATGCCCTACTATCTCGGAATCGACGGCGGCGGCACCAAAACCCGCTGCCTTCTTGCCGACGAAACGACCGTGCTCGCGAAGGCAATGACCGGCGGCAGCAACATCGTTCGCCTCGGCGAGATGCAGGCCAGGGAAGCGCTGCACACCGCCATCCGTCAGGCCTGCGCCACCGCCAGGATTTCTCCCGATCAGATCCGCGCCGTCTGTATCGGCGCCGCCGGCGCTGCCAGGCCCGAGATCGCCGCCAAGATTCGCAGCATCCTCGCCGAGCTAATTCCCGAGCTAATTCCCGAAATAAATCCCGAAAGTGCTCGCACCAACATCGAAGTTGTCGGCGACACCGAAATCGCCCTCGAAGCCGCTTTCGGCGCAGGTCCGGGAGTGATCGCAATCGCCGGCACCGGTTCCATCGCCTACGGCCGCGACGCTGCCGGTCGCACTGCGCGTGCCGGAGGCTGGGGGTTCGCCGTCTCCGACGAAGGCTCCGGCCACTGGATCGGCCGCCAGGCCATTTTCTCAGTCCTGAGCGCTCGCGATCAAGGACTCGAAACCGCGCTGACCAGGATGATCCTTCAAGCCTGGAAGCTCACCAGCTTCGACGAACTTGTGCAGCGAGCCAACTCGACGCCACCACCAGATTTTCCTGGCCTGTTTCGCGTCGTCCTGCACGCCGCCGACGAGGGAGATGCCACCGCCCGCGAACTCCTGGCCGACGCCGGAGCCAAGTTGGCTGCCCTCGCGGGCATCGTTGTCCGACGTCTCGTACCCGACGCTGGGGCGGCCACGCCCCCCTTAGCAATGACGGGCAGTGTCTTTCGTCAGTCTCCCCAGGTGCGCCAAGTCTTCCACAATGCACTGCAGAGAAGCTTCCCCGGCATTGACGTGCGCCAGGATCTTGCCGATCCCGTGGAAGGCGCACTAGCCAGAGCAAAACGAATGTAGAGATGGGGTGTTCCCCATCCGAGGCGGGTAGAGCATCGTGGTGCACAAAGACCAAGTGTCCGAAGACGAAATTCTCGAGGACCAAGCCGCGTCCCCCTCGACGGCAACATTGACGACAACGCCAATCGCGCCCGCCGATCTGCTTCGCACCGCCGCTGACCCCGCGCTCAGCGAGG
>CABECO010000754.1_pt1 | contig 9968 bp, 8 predicted proteins | sample 3422431 | NCBI WGS metagenome assembly CABECO01 (sample SAMEA5534327, study PRJEB31848) | metagenome | biome: tundra; feature: field; material: soil | place: USA | collected 2013-05 | depth 0.15 m
ATCAAAGCAGCCGCACTGCCAGTAAAACCGCACAGATAGCGGATATTTGGAAGATGCGTCACCAGCAGCGCGTCCAGATCGCTATCTTCGAGCGCGGATCGAAGACGATTCAGGCGGCCAGCGTGATCCATGAGAGCAGTGTAGCAAGAATGCGGCTGCGAGCTTCGAACTACGAGTGCGTGGCTTGAAGCTCGCGGCCCATAGCTCGTAGCGCACCTCAAAAGCAAAGCCGCCAGTCCCTCGGCAGTTTCTCCGAGAAAACCGGCGGCTGTGGCTCGTTTAACTTCGCGCTTCTGTTCGACTTATGTCTGAATGATGCGCGGAGTGATGAAGAAAATCAGTTCCGAGTCTGAAGTGGTCACGCTACGATGTTTGAACAGGTTGCCCAGGTACGGTATATCGCCAAGTAGCGGCACCTGCGAAACGGCCATTGAATTCTGGGTCTGGATGACCCCACCAATCACCACCGTGCCGCCGTCGGTGACCAGCACTTGCGTGGTCGCCTGCTGCGTGATCAGGGCCGGGTTGCCGCTGGAGTTGGTGTGGCCAAAGTCAGGCAACGTATTTTCCACGTCCACGTTGAGGAAGATGGTTCCTTCCGACGTGATCTGCGGAGTCACCGTCAGCCGCAGGAAGGCGTCCACGTAGGTCGCGGTCGGCGGAGCGCCCAACGAGGCCGCGGTCATGACCGGTATTTTTACGCCCTGTTTCACGATCGCCTGAATGTTGTTCTGCGTGACGATACGCGGACGGGAAAGAACTTTCAGCAAGCCGCGCGACTCGGCCGCCGTGAGAATCATGTCGATCCGCATGTTGTTGGTGGCGTTGATAAGTTGCAGACCGCTGGTCGCCCCGACTGCGCCCAGGTTCGAAAACAACGGTATCGAGCTCCCGGCCGCGCCGCTGGTGGTGGTGAAGTAATTCGGATTCGTAACGTTCTGGATGATCGACGAGGTGCCAACGGTTGGCGCTCCGCCCACGGAGGTGGTCCCATTGCCCCAGCCCAGGCCCAGCTGCACGCCTATGTCCCGAGCGAAGCTGCGAGTGGCCGCCACCACGCGGGCTTCAATTTCGACTTCCTGCGTCTTGCGGTCCATCTGCTGGATGAGGCGGTCAATCTGCGGCAGAACCGCCGGAATGTCGGCAACGATAATTGAATTGGTGCGTTCGTCGGCGACGATGTCTCCACGCTGACTCAGGAACTTCTTGAGCGGCAGCAACAGGTCCTTGGCGTGGGCGTAGCTGAGGAAGCGGGTGATGCTGACTTTGTCTACCGCCAGCGCCTCGGCATCGATTTGGGCGCGCCGGTTCTCGGCTTCCTTCCTCAACGTATCAACGGTGGCGATGCGCAGTACATTGCCGTCCAGTTGGCGAGACAGGTCGTTGTTCTTGAGCACGATGTCCAGCGCCTGATCCCAGGGCACGTCATCGAGCACGATGGTCAGATTGCCGTGGACCATGGGATCGAGCACGACGTTCAGACCGCTGATCTCGTGAATCAGGCGGAAGAAATCTTTCAGATCCACATCCTTAAGATTGACCGAGATCGGCTCGCCGGTATACTTGGCTCCGTTCAGCGCGGGCTTCTGTTCCAGCTGCGCCTTCTGCTCGGCGGCCAGGTTCACGGCCGGCTGGATGGCCGGCTTGTTGCTGCCCGCCTGCCCGAGGGCGGCATTGGTACTGGTGGCAACCAGTTCCGCCGCCGTCTTGTCGGCAAAGCGGCTGGCCGCTTCCTGGGCCTTCGCGACCGGCTCGGCGGCTTTGGGCGAAAACTTGGGCTCGACGAAGGCAAAGTCCGCCGCCGGTTTCCCGGCGTTCTCTGCCGAGGCCGGAGCCGGCGCAACCGCCGTTGCCGTTGCCGAGGTCGTTGCCGGGGTTACTGGAGCCGAAGCCAGCGCCAGTTGCGGCGCCTGACTCGCGCCTGGCGATTTAACGGCCGGCGCGGGTTGGCGATGGGCCAGCACAGCCTCGTGGATCTTGAGGACGAAGCTGCCTTCCGGACCCGCCACCAGTTCATGCTGGCGGCCAGCGGCGCGATCGCCGTCGGCGAGATCGATGACCACGTGCGTGCTGGGCGGGACTTGCCCGTCCATCCCGATGCGGACGTCTTTCACGCCGTCGCGGTCAACCACGATGTGGCTCTGCGCCGTGGCCATCACGGTGTTGGGAAAGTCGACGACGATGCGTGCCGGTGATTCAAGTGTCGACACTTTGGGCGCCAGTGCGCCCTTCGCCTTGAACTCGATACGCAATCCGTCCTGGCTGTGCGCGACCTCGAGCCTCTGCAATCGAGCGCCCGCGGCCACCCCCTTGCCCGTCGTGTCAGCCGCGGCTGCGATCGTTATCACTACGAACGCCAGCAGCGGAACTAAGAGACCCAGCAGTTGCTTTCGCATTTCCCTATCTCCCCATGCGAGGCCGTTTCGCCTCCATGTGTTTCCTAGAACGCGTTTCTTCGAAGTCTTTGTTGTCTCCGTGGCCTAAACCGCCGGAGTCGTAATCTTCTTCACTACTTTCCGCGTAAACGTCTTGCCCATCCGGTCCTGCAGTGTTTCCTGGAAAACGATGGAGTCGCCCGTGATTTTCATCACGTAACCGTTGAACACCGGATCGTTCTCCCGCAGAAAATAGGCTTTATTCATACTGTTACTGACCACGGCGATGAAACCGCCTTCGGCACGCACCACACCACGCAGGTTGATGGCGCCGATTTCCAGACACTTCTTGCCGGTGCTGCAACCCGAACCGCCGGCGTGGCTCACCACCGGACTGACGAAAGGATCCCGTCTGCCGTTGGCGTTGTACTTGCTGTCGGGAACGACCGACTGCTCGCTCTCCGCATTCTCGCCGCCTCCGCTTCCCGCAACGCCATGGCCGGCTGCGACAGCGGCCGCCGGCGCGTCTTCTTCGGGAGCCGCAGTGGGCGCTGGCTGCACGATTTGCTCAACCAGGACTGCCCCACCGCGTCTCATGCGGTCTCTTTCCCTTCTTTTCGCGTCCGCTCTTTTCGCGTCCGCCGAGCGCGCGTCCGCCGGTGGTGAGGACGACTTCACCGGCGTAGCCACCCTGACTGCGCTCGACTTGTCCGGAGCATGTGTGGCCTTCGCCGGAGCGGATTGGTGACTGCCCAGAGCCTCATGCGAGGCGGCCGTGGCATTGTTATTCACCGTGTTCATCGTGTTGCGCGTGTTCTGGATAATGCGGGGACTCTGGGCCGAGGCCAAGCCCGCGGCCAGTACCGAAACCAGAATTGTCGTCGTTATCGTGATTGCTGGCTTCATCTTCATCCTGTCCCTCCTACTTTTTCACCGGTGGTCCGGGCTTGCTGGCCGGCGCCGCCGGATCCAGGTCGTGACTGAAATACGTTGTGGTCAGGCAGGTGGCCACCACACTCTCACTGGGCGCGTACTGGTAACTGTGCTTCGCCTTCGCGTCGGCCGGCTTGCGGGTCGAAGCGACCAGCAGATTGGAGACGTTTACGATGCGCTCCACTTTTCCCAACCGGTCGAAGAACCCCAGCATGGAGTAGTACGGACCATCGAACTCGACTTCGAACGGCACTTCGGTGTAGAACTCTTTCGCGGCGTAGGGACGCGACGTATAGCGGCGGATTTCCACACCCGACTTGCGGGCTTCTCCGCTCACCATGCGCATGAAATTGTCCACTTCCTTTTCATCGGGCACGATGCGCCGCTCGATTTCGAGCTGCTGCTTCAGGCTGGCCAGCTGGCGCTCGATGTCGGCCAGTTTCGGCCGGTAGGCTTCGAGTTCCGCGTTCTCGCGCAGTTTGGCCTGCAGCTTAATCTGGGCCGCATCATTTTGGTTGCGCTGCGACTTATAGACGGTGTAGTAAAGGCCGCCGGTGGCTAATGCCGCCACCAGGACCAGCACGCCCAGCAACTTCACCCCATTTAATTCGCCAAGATTCATAGTCGGTTCCGCCTTTACGACTTCGCCTTTTCGCAGGTCAGCGTGAACTGAAACGCCTGCATGTCCTTTACGCCTTCGTCCTGATAACTTTCCTTAATCTCGATGTTGCGGAAAAAACCGGTCTTCTGCAGGTTGGAAATCAGGTTGGCCACGGCATCGCTGCTCAGCGCCGTGCCGTCGATGGCCACGTTCGCACCCTGGTCCTGCATGCTGTTCAGCCACACCGCTTCGGTGCGGTTGACCGTATCGGCGATCATGGACAAGAGGGCGACCGGGCCGGTTTGGTTGTTACGCAACTGGTCGATCACATCGACCCGCCGCTTATAAAGCTCGGCTTGCCTCTGCCGCTCCATGTACCGCACCTTGATGTCGGCCAGTTCCCGATTCTTCTGTTCCGCCAGCCGGCTCTGCACCTCGATCGCTTTCTTCTCTCGATCGAGCGTGTACCAGTAACCGCCATTGAGGGCGCCGGCAATCAGCAACACGGCGGCCACCTGAACCAGGGGCCCGCCTAAGTTGCCAAGATCCATGCTCGGCATGCTGACGGCAACGTTCTTCTTGCCTTTCGGTTTCGGAGAGCCCAGCAGATTGATTCGGATCATAGCTTTTCAAAGCTCCTCAGGGCCAAACCCACGGCCACTGCCAACTGGCCGGCGTTCTGTTCGACCAGCTCCGCCCCGGCGCCTTCCAACGGAGCCACCACTTTCTGAAACGGGTTGAACAACTCGACCGGCATCGAGAACTCCTGGCGCAACGCTTCCACCAGGCCCGGAACCTTGGCCGAACCGCCGGCCAGATAAATCTTTTCGATGTGCTCGCCCGCCGCACTGGCGCGGAAGAAGTCGAAGGTCTTCTGAATTTCCAGCACAATGATTTCCGTGACCTGCTGCAGGATGGGCGTCTTCGCGTCGTCCTGCACCGTGCCCACCTTGCGGCCGAGCTTGAGCGATTCCGCGTCGTCAAAGCTCAAATCCAGTTCCTTCTGCAGCGAGTCGGTGTACTGATGACCACCCACCGAAACGTCGCGCGGGAACAGGGGCGTCGTGCCCTTGACGATGTTGATGTTCATCACGCTCGCACCCAGGTTGAGCAGGGCAACCACTTGTGTCGGCGCCGGCTCATAGTTGTACTCGTAGCAGTTTTGCAGTGCGAGCGCATCGATATCCACAATAGACGGAGTCTTGCCCGCCATCGAGAGTACGTTGGTGTAGTTCAGAATCTTGTCCTTCTTGACAGCCACCAGCAGCACATCCATCTGCGGACTGGTCGCGTCGTCGGAAAGAATCTGGTAGTCGAGGTTCACATCCGCCAGATCGAACGGGATGTGCTGCGCCGCTTCCTTCTGGATGGTCTCGGCCAGTTCCTGATCGCTCATCGAGGGCAGCGAGATTTTCTTCACGATCACCGAGTGTCCGCTCACCGCCGTGGCCACCGCCTTCGACTTGATCTCAGTGTCCATGAACAGCTTGGAGATCGAGGTCGAAACCTGACCCGAGTCCACGATCATGGAATCGACCACGAGGTCGGGCGCGATCGGCTCCAGTCCGAGGTGTGCCACTTCGATTCCCGTGCGTGTCTTCCTGAGCTCGACGGCCTTGATGCTCGAAGAGCCCACATCCAGACCCACTATCGTCTTCGATCCTCTTCCAAACATGTGCCCGCCTTTATTTACCGAGTTCGTTTACGGAGTTCCGGCAGCTTTCACGGCTGCCTTGATTTTCTTTTTGCCCCGCGGTTCCATTTCCATCGACTTCTCTTCCATCCACTGATCGAGCTTCGATTTTTTGAAGCGCCAGCGGTTGCCCAATTTGAACGCCGGAAGCTTTTGCTCGTTCACGTACTTGTAAAGCGTGTCCGGACTCACTCCCAGATACTGCGAAGCTTGACGAATGTTCATCACTTCTCGCGAGTCGGCCATTAACGTTTCCATGCGCGTTCGAGTGTATTTTGGTGTGCTGAGCATATCTCAACCGGAAGCGCGGGCTGCTCAACCTGAATCTCCCGGTTTCTTTGGGTTTTATGGGGGTTTTCTGGAATTCACAAAAACTGGACTTGCAGTTTTCGTCTACTGATAGCGTCGGTACCTACTGATACCACTATATGCAGTGGTCTATATGCAAATTGGGGACCCGTCACACGAGTTAAAGTAACCAAGGTACTAGAGACGGTACGGAAGTACTTGGACAGGCGCGCAAACCGCTGAAAATGCGGCAACTCGATGCCCTTGCAACGCGAACATTTCTGCGATTTTCGCTCGCTTTTAAGCTTGACTTTTCGAGCATCCCGCCGTGCTCCGATCCTCGCACCATTTCTCGCACCATCGCCCGCGCGACGTGAGCCCCATCACTTATTGTTCGGACAGGTTCCTGTAGGCTGATCTGTTTTCGAATCTCAGAAGAAGGATCTCCATGAAACTCCTCGTGATTGGTTCCGGCATGATGGGCTCAGCGGCGGCCTACGACATGGCCCTCCAGGGTCACGTCGACTCTGTCACTCTCGCCGACAACGACCTCAAGCGCGCCAAAAACGCCGCTGCCCGCGTCAACCGCATCGCGGGCAACAAGAAAGTCCGCGCGGTCGCACTTGACGCCGCCAAAGAAAAAGAAGCCGCTCGCCTGATGAAAGGCCACGATGGCGCGCTCTCCGCCGTTCCCTACCGTCTGAACCTCGGACTGGCAAAAGCCGCCATCCGCGCGGGTTGCCATTTCGCAGATCTCGGCGGCAACAACACCGTCGTGCGCCAGGAGCTGGCGCTCGCCAAGCAAGCCGAGAAACGCGGCATTGGCCTGGCTCCCGATTGCGGTCTCTCGCCCGGCATGGCATCGATTCTCGGCGGCGAACTGGTTCGCCGCCTGGGTGGTCGCGCCGGCGCGCTCAAACTCTACGTCGGAGGTCTGCCCGAAAAACCCTTGCCTCCGTTTCATTACCAACTCGTGTTTTCCGTCGAAGGACTCATCAACGAATTCGTAGAACCAGCGCGCATTCTGCGCCACGGCAAGCTCACCACCATCGAGGCGCTCACCGAGCCCGAACCATTTCACATGGACGGCTTCGCGCCGCTCGTGGCCTTTCAAACCTCCGGCGGAACTTCCACTTTGCCCGAGACCTTCGCGGGCAAAGTCGGCGAGTGCTTCGAGAAAACTTTGCGCTATCCCGACCACTACAACCTGATCCGCGGATTGAAGGAACTGGGCCTGTTTTCGAGCGAGAAAATGCTTATCGGCGACGTGGAAGTAGCGCCGCGCGCGCTCCTGGCAAAAGTGTTCGAGAGTAAATTCGCCGGCGACGGCCCCGACGTCTGCATCATGCGCCTGGAGGCCCACGAATCCGTCAAAGCTCCCGGAGTCCGCGGCCTGCTCGGCGGAAAACTCAAAGGCCGAGTGGCCACCTTCACCATGGTCGACCACTACGATTCCAAGAGCGACATGAGCGCCATGATGCGCACCACCGCCTTCCCCGCCTCGATCGTCCTGCAGATGATGTGTACGGGAGCGGTGAGCAAGCGCGGCGCAGTCTTGCAGGAACGAGACATCCCCGCCGCTTCTTTTCTCGAAGAAATCGCCCGCCGAGGAATCAAGATCGAATATAGAGTCGAGTAGCGAGAGTTGGAACGTATTCCGCGTTGATCGCAAGGAAATTCACCCACCTTTGTGCGGGGAGATCACCCAGTCGTGCTTTTGGCGGGAACCCGGCATTTTCTTTAGCGGGAACAGCCTGGCGGGAACAGCCACCGGTTCGAGACCCCTTTATTCTCTAGTAAATACAACAAAGAACGGCTACCTGCCTTGCAGTCCGCAATTGCGTCTTCAGCGAACATTTTTGAGCCCGAGAATCAGTGGCCTCGGTCGAGCACACTTTGGCAACTCGCTTGCTTGTTGGATGGATGGGTGGGGCGTTTCGGCATTTAGGAGAAGAAGCCATGTGGATGAGGTCATGCGCGGTATGCAAGGCACTCATGATAAAGCTCCGCTTGCACGATTCTGTCCGCTGCCGCTGTGGGTGGGAGTGGGAGTGGTAGGGGCCATCCAAATGGAAAGCCGATCGCAAGCGGACAAAACGCAGAGATTTCACGAGATGAAGGGGAACTGCTATATGGCTCGAGTAATCAATTTCTATATCCCGGAGAACTTCCGCAGAAAAGCGACGACGGTTCCGCAGTCAAAACCCGGAAAACTGATCAGGTTTTATCCAGCGAAGAAATCAGCTTAGCTTCGCGGTTGCCCGCTCGCGCGTCACTACTCACGATTCTCTTCCTCCACCACCGTCATCTTCGTATCCGTCCGGAATTTCCTGTAATCATGGAAAGTCAATTCGATATCTTCGTCGTAGGCCTTGAATAGTGCAACCCGCGCGTCGAGGTGAATCTCAACTTGTTTGGGCAGCCAAACCTCATCGTTCACCCTGATCTGCTCAAAGAGAATGTGCGTGCCTTTGTGGATTCTTGCGAGTACGAAGCCGATTGAAATGGTGTCGATGGCGGTGATGTCGAGCTTCACCCATTGGGCGTCGGTTTTGTCAATCCAGACGCGTCCTTTGAACTTGCCGAGCATCCGGGCGTCGCGGCTCTTGGGTTCGTAGCCGGGACGAGGCTCGCCCTGCAGCACCCAGGCATCGCGCCCGTCGAGCGCTTCGGAGCCGAGCAGCCGGAAGTTAAACGCATCGGCGATCTCGAGCACAAACTTGCGATCCTCTTCGCGGCCTTTTTCTTCCTTCTTCAGCCGTTTGCGGCGGTCGTCTTCGGATTCGTTCTTGCGTTTGTCGATGATCTTCTGAATCTTATCGTCTTCTTTTTTCGCCTCGTCGGCCGACAGCGTTTTGTCATCCTTGGCGGTCAAGCGCGCGACGGGCTCTCCATAAATCTCGAGAATCTCCCAGGTGCGGGAGTCGAGCTTTTTTGCCTCGCCAGATTCCCCGCCACGCCCGTTGAGTTTGTGCCGCTCCTCGCGTTCGATGTAGGTGTAGTCGCGCAGGCGCTTTTCGTTTTCCAGGTCTTTCTCTTCGGCGCGCCGCAAGAGGTCACGAATCTGCTCCGGCGGCACGACGCCCGTGGCATCGGGCTTCAGATCGATGGGTTTTACATCAGTGGCATTTACATCAATGGGCGGCGAAACAGGCGTCGCTTGCGTGGTAGTGAGAGTTGAAGTCGAATCCTGACCGAAGACACAGCCCGCCAGCAGAACCATCGCGGAGATGAGCCCGACACAAGAACGCATTGCAGACATACGAAAACAACCCCACCAGCAGTTCCGCACACAGGCAGCTTCCCCTGTGTACCTCTGTGCTCCCCGTGGTTAAAGCTTTTTCACCGCCCGCTCCAAACACTCCGCCCGGAACAACCGCCCATCCAACCGATGCAGCCGCTTCGCCTGCGCGCGAGAGATCAGCCGATAATGCGAGATTGTCAGCAGATACTCGGCCACAAACCATACCGGCTTCTCCGAAGTCATCCAGTTCAGAGGATCGAAGCGCTTCATCTGGACGGGCCGCGAAAAGGTCCGCAACGTCCGCTCCCCGCGCAGATTGAAATAAGCGTTGAAGTAACTCAAAGCCAGCTCGCGCAGCGAGCGGTGCACCGGCTCGCGATACCGGCATCCTGCGAAATTCGACTTCGCCACCGCTCCCCAATGCCCGTCAACCTTATATATGGCCAGCACGTGGTCGGTATCGTGCTCGGCTTCCAGATCAAGAAGCAGCGGAGGATATCCGATAACCCGCAGCGCCGCCGCCGCAAACAGCGCTCCCTCGTAGCAATGCGAAGTATTCTCGCGCAGCACCCGTCGCGGAGACCAGGCGCTGTCCTCAAGGTGGTAAGGCATGTCGTCAAGCAAGCGTTGAATGCCGTACGGAGTCTTCAAACTACGCAGCTTGCGAAGCTCGGCAGGGGTCAGGCCCCAGGAGTTAGCGTCGTCGGTCATCCGAAATTTCCCGTAGAGACGCGGCTGGCCGCGTCTCCCGCGGATCGCACAGTCACTTGAAGGTAGCAGGATCGGGCAATGATTGGGAATAGAGGAGCGGGTCCGTGCGTGAGCGGGGGTCAG
>CABECO010000762.1_pt1 | contig 9941 bp, 11 predicted proteins | sample 3422431 | NCBI WGS metagenome assembly CABECO01 (sample SAMEA5534327, study PRJEB31848) | metagenome | biome: tundra; feature: field; material: soil | place: USA | collected 2013-05 | depth 0.15 m
GTCCGATACTGGCGATTAACGGGGTTCTAGCCCCGGAGGGAACTTCGTGAACAAATTTGGTTTTGTGGACATTCTGTGATGTAGGGAGGTTTCAATGAATCTGAATCTGCTGGATCCGAAGCTGATTGCGCTCGCCGCCGTGGTGATTCTACTCATCGTAGCGCTTGCTGTGCTGTACGTGCGAAGACGCAGGAACACGACCGCAGTCCTGCGGCAAAAGTTTGGCCCCGAGTACGATCGAGCGGTGCTGAAGCATGGGTCAGAACGAAAAGCACAAGCGAAATTAGAGGATCGCGAGAAGCGGGTGGAAAAGCTCAACATTCGCGATCTTGACCCGATGGAACACGACCGTTTCTTGAAACGGTGGGAGTCCGTGCAGTCCCGTTTTGTTGATTCGCCTAAGGGGGCGGTCACAGAAGCCGATGACCTGGTGTCCTCTTTAATGAAAGCCCGTGGCTATCCCGTATCCGATTTCGATCGACGCGCCGCCGACATCTCTGTCGACCATCCCCGAGTGGTGGAGAACTACCGGTCTGCGCATGAGATTGCGCTGCGGGTCGGGAAAGACGCAGCAACAACGGAAGACCTGAGAACGGCGATGATTCACTACCGCTCTCTATTTGAAGAACTGGTGCAGGTGCCAGCGACTGTTGAAAGGAAAGAGGTAGCGTAATGGCTGAACTACTGAAGACAAAAGAAGCGGAGCTTACGACAGCCGACCTGGCGAGCTACGGCGTTGCGCAAAAGCAGCCTGACGGACCCAAGCTGGTGAAAGTCCAAGAGCCGGGAACTCTGCATAAAGTGGCTGAAGTCTCAGAGCCCATGCCCCTGTTTTCTGAATCGGAGATGGGAGATTTCCGATCGCAGTGGAGGAAGGTACAGACTGGTTTCGTGGACGAACCACGCCGGACCGTCGAAGAAGCAGACAAGCTGGTAGCTGCGGTGATGCAGCGACTCGCGGAAGGTTTCGCCAACGAGCGATCGGGCTTGGAAAAGCAGTGGGACAGCGGTGACAACGTGTCCACTGAGGATCTGCGGCTTGCCCTACAGCGCTACCGTTCCTTTTTTGACAGATTGCTGAAACTGTAAAGACGAATACGCTTCAGAATTCAGGTGCTCGCAAATGAGCACAGGAGGTTCGTATGCTTTGGACCATTTTCGTTGTGCTTCTGATTTTGTGGCTTCTGGGTTTCAGTTTGCATATCGGCGGAGGCTTAATCCACTTGCTGCTGGTTGTGGGGCTGGTGGTTCTGGTCATTAACTTACTGAGCGGACGACGAAGTGCGGTTTGAACGAAGCCGGCTCAGCATGCTCAGCTGGTCGTGATGTGCTTGCAGCCGGGCGAACAGATTGGTGATGAAGTGCGTCCGAATGTTGACCAGTTCTTCCGCATCGAGCAAGGAGAAGCCAAATTCGTTTTTAACGAGAAGGACGAACGCCGAGTACCTGACGGAGATGCGGTCATGGTTCCGGCAGGGACGTATCACAACGTAGTTAATACGTCGAAGACGGCGATGTTGAAGCTATATACGATCTACTCTCCGCCGAATCATCTGTTCGGGACAGTGCATAAGACCAAAGCCGAGGCGGAGGCTGCAGAATTGGTAGAACACCGCTAAAACGCGCGGTCGTCTCTGTCAGAGTAGCGCGTGCCGCCGATAGAACCAGGACTTAACGGCCTGTACCAGCGCCAGGTAGGTCACGGCGAGAAAGGCAATCGTGCCCAACAACGACACCGGTAGCGGAGTAAAGCGCAATAGTGTTCCGACTGGCGTATACGGGAGCACTATGGCGACTGCGACGACAGCTAACACGCTGATCAGCAACGTCCGGCTGGGACCGCTCTTCAGAGGATTGGCTGCCGTCCGGATCACAAGAATTACAAGCGTCTGGGTTGCCAGGGATTCCACGAACCATCCAGTGTGGAATAGCGGCGCGTTCGTGGAAGCGTGGAACACCCAGAGGAGTATCCCGAAGGTGAGGAAATCATAGATCGAGCTGATGGGACCGATGATCGTCATGAACTGGCGAATGAACCCGATTTGCCATCGCTTGGGCCGGTGCAGCAGGGCGGGATCGACATTGTCGCCGGGGATGCTGATCTGGGAAATGTCATAGAGGAAGTTGTTCAGCAGTATTTGAGTCGGCAGCATAGGCAGGAAGGGCAGGAAGAGTGATGCCCCCGCCATGCTGAACATGTTGCCGAAGTTCGAACTCGTACCCATGATGATGTACTTCATGATGTTGGCGAAGGAGCGCCGCCCTTCGTTCACTCCCTCGTTCAACACCGCAAGATCCTTCTCCAGCAGAATGACTTTGGCAGCGTCTTTGGCCACCTCCACGCCGTTCATGACGGAAATGCCAACATCAGCGGTGTGCAGCGACGGCGCATCGTTGATGCCGTCACCTATGTACCCGACGACATGGCCACGAGCTTTAAGAGCGAGAATCACCCGGTTCTTCTGTTCAGGGGACATGCGGGCGAAGATGGCACCGTTCTCGGCCTGGTAGGCCAGAGCGGGATTGTCCATCGTATCGACCTCGTTCCCCGTGAGAATGCGGTCCCCTCCCAACCCAACGTCATGGGCGACCTTCTGGGTCACATATTGGTTGTCGCCGGTCATGATAAGCACGGAAATACCATTCTGTTTCAGCGCCTCAAGAACGGAGTGAATCCCCTCCTTCGGTGGGTCGAGGAATGCTGCAAATCCGACCAGCGTCATGTCGTGCTCAGCTGCCAGGGTGTAGGAATCCTGCTTTTCCACCTTCTGCACTGCGACGCCGAGAACGCGGTACCCGTCGGCACTCAGCTTCTTGAAGGTCTCTGCTGCGCGAGCCCGCTGGCTTTCATCGAACGGCTGGGGTCCCCCATCGATGTTAACGGTCTGGCAGATGGCAAAGACGCTCTCCGCCTCGCCCTTAGTGATGAGGAGATGCTCGTCACCATGCCGCACCACCACGGAAAGGCGTTTGCGGTTGAAGTCGAAGGGTATCTCGTCCACCTTTTCGTACTCCACGAAGGAAGGGTGCTCGTGCTTCAAGATCGCAGCATCGAGGGGGCTCTTGATGCCGGCTTCAAAGTAACTGTTCAGATAGATCATCCGCAGGACGTTGTCGTCATCTTTCCCTTGGACGTCGACGTGCCGGTCAAGCACGATCTCGCCTTCTGTGAGTGTCCCCGTCTTATCGCTGCAGAGAATATCTATGCTGCCGAAGTCCTCGATGGCCGCCAGTTGCTTGACCAGGACCTTCTTCTTGGTCATCCGCCTCGCGCCCTGGGCCAGTGTGACCGTGATGATCATCGGCATCATCTCCGGTGTCATCCCCACGGCAAGCGCGACAGAAAAGAGGAACGATTCCAACAGCGGACGGTGGAGGATGATGTTTACCAGCAAGACGAAAAGCACCAGCAGCATCGTGATCCAGGTGATCATCATCCCGAAGTGCCGTATGCCGCGGGCGAACTCGGTTTCCGGAGGCTGCGTGGCCAGACGCTTCGCAATTTCACCGAAAGCGGTATCCCTACCGGTGCGAACGATGACTGCGGTACCCATCCCGGTCTGAACCGCGGTGCCCAGGAAAACGCTGTTGCTGGCATCGGCAACCTCGTGTTTGCCCGATGGAAGATCATCCGCTGACTTCTCGACGGGCAGAGACTCTCCGGTGAGCGCTGACTCGCGCACCTGCAGGTCGGTTACCTTGAGCAGCCGAGAATCCGCCGGCACAAGATCGCCAGCATTCAACCGGATGATGTCTCCGGGGACCAGTTCCGCGATGAGAAGTTCCTGCTCTCGCCCATCCCGAACAACTGCAGCAGTTGTGGCGACCTGTTTTTGAATCTTCTCAACTGCGTGTCGAGCTTGGAACTCCATGAAGAAGTTCAACAGCACGCTTAACAGAACGATGGAGATGATGATCAGTCCACCGATTCGGTCACCCAATGCCAGAGATGCGCCGCTGGCAATAAGAAGGATGATGACCAGTGGATTGGCAACTAGGCGGAGAAAGCTGAAGAGAGCTGCGAAGCGCGACTCCCGGACAAAGCTGTTTGGGCCATAGAGACGAAGTCGCCGGTTCGCCTCGTCCGAAGTCAGCCCAGCCGGCGTTGCCTCCAGTGTTTGGAACAGGTCGCGCAGCGGCCTATCCCAGAAATCGTTGGCAAGGGTGGCTCGTGTTGACATGCGCCATCGCTCCAGTGCCACTTTGCTTTCCGCAAGCACCGTGGCCCGAGGCTGAGGGAAAGCCTCGACGTTTCACTACGCCGCAGTGTACTTGAAGTTTGCGAACGTTAAGAAGAATTCAGCATTTCAGAATCTAGCATTTCATTGCCGTGAACGCAGAGACCGACTCGACTAAGCGTATTCAGCCCGCTACAAGTCTTTCGTGCCGTCGCATATTTTGGAAATTGCCGTGACTTGCGACGCGCAACGCGACGATGTTTCGAATCACAAGAATGTTAGCAAGGCGAGATTTGGTCGGGCTGTTCAAAAAACGCTCACACCAACCACACGGTAATTGCCGGCCAATTGTCGTGAAGGATCTGTCCTGTTGTAATCTGCGCTTCATGCCTGTGTTGCTGAAGCTGCGCCACTCCGGCAGCCGCGTGACTGGGGTCCCAAGAAGCTGTTGAGGCCTAACGCGACAGGGCAAAGAAAAAAACGAAAAGCCGGCTCGGAAAAAGCCGGCTCTCTGTTTGCGGATTACCCAGGCGTGGTTGCGCTTCGGTTACCGAACCTGGGACTGTGGGGCGGAGCCGATCTTGGTTCCGATCACCTCGCCCGACACTATCAACTCGACGCGTCGATTCTGCTGACGGCCTTCTGCGGTACTATTTGATGCAATAGGTTGGGTTTTGCCCAGGCCCTTTGCTGTCATCGAGGATTCTGGGACTCCTTGCTGCGCGAGGTAGCTCCGGACCGCCTCGGCACGCCTCTCTGAGAGGCCCTGGTTATAGGCATCGCTACCAACGCTGTCGGTGTTGCCCTCGATTCCAAGTGTGAGCGCGGGATAGGCGAGCACGATGCCACTGATCTTGGCCAGCTTCTCGCGCGCCAGCGGGCGAAGTGTGTGCTTGCCGGTGTCGAAGAGAACGTCAGACATGTTGACAACTAGGCCGCGCGCCGTGTCGCGAGTCTCGAGGATGGTGTTGAATTGTTGCAGCAGGCGGGCGCGGAGTTCCTCGCGTTCACGCTCCGCTTGCTGGAGTTTTTGCTCGGATGCTGCAGCGGCAGCTGCGGCGTCGACGCGATTGCGCTCCACTTCGGCCTCGGCGGTCTGTTGCTGCTGGAGAGCAGATGCTTGGGCCTCCCGTTTCTGGCGCTCGGCCTCGTCACGGGCGCGAAGTGCTTCAGCGGTGTCAGCCTCGGCGCTGATTGTCTGAGCCTTGGCGTTGGCTTCGCGATCCGCTGCCGCCCTAGCTTCGGCGTCAACGCGCTCAGCTTCTATGCGCTTGACCGAAATCTCGCGGGCGTCTTCTGCCGTCTGTACAGCTTCGCGCGACACTGAAATAAACGATTTCTTGTCGATGTGCTTGCTGGTCGCGTATTCATCTGCCTGGTTCATCAGGCGGACAGCATGCTGATAGCTGTCGCTGGCGTACTTCTCGGCTCCCTCAGATTGAGCGATGCGCACCGCATTGCGCGCCTCAAAGAATTCCAACGGCAACTTGGCATTCATGACGACCGGGTCGAATTTGTAGCCCGTGGGGATGTAGCCACCCCTTTCGAAAAGCTCATACTTGGCATTCACTGCTTGGGTCGTTCCCACCGTGTCCTCACGAATCACGTTTTCGAGCACTACCACGTTGCTCGGACGCCGCACGGCATAATAAGGCTCCGCGGTGACTATCAACGCGAATGCCTGAAGGTCTGTGGTGACATCCAGCTTGCTGCTCTTGCCACTCACCAGTACTTCACCCAGGTTCACTGACCGGCCCTCGGGCGTAATCGCCCACATGACGTAGGTCAGGTACTCATTGCCGAAAGTCGTGGGCGTCTCCAGTTCGTGAAATTCAACTTCAATTGCGATATACCCCTTCTTGCTTTTTACTCTGGCTTGGGCGTGGGCTCCGGGCATCAGTTCCGTGCCTTTGAACCCCAGGGTCGTAGCTCCACCGCGGTTCCGATAATTAACTGCTTGCACTGTCCGGCTGATTACGTTTACGCGGAACGTGGGCGTCGGAGCCAACGGCTCGACCGCCATTGTTGTTTGAGTCTGCTGAGTAGCGGCGGTTGAACTGGTTTGCGACTGCGACGGAGGGGGCATAGCCAGCGCGGACGCCCCCAGAGCCATAAGGGATGCCAGGAAGATGCTTATGATCTTCATAATTACTCTCCTTTGAAGGGACTCCTCATTACAATGCTCAAAGTTGGCGATTCTAAATACTGGTCAAAATTGACCAGGCTGGTTCTTCGCTGTCCCATGTCAGCGCGCCTTCCGCCCCCTGAGGGTTGGACAGTTGCCAGGAGAAGCATCCAGTGTGGCCAGATCACTCGCAAAAGTTTGTTTCTTCTCGGTTTCCCCGGCCGCTTTCGGGAGCGGCAACTGCCTTGACTTCAATTGAACCTGCTTGATGCAAGCGTTAAGTTTAAGAGTGTTCTCTTTTGAACAGACTGCTCAAGCCCCGACGTGTCAAACTTTTCACCGACTTGGAGTTGCGCAGGTCCGGCAGCCACGCCAGGAAGTGGCACACCTCGCGGCGGCTTGCGAAGCGTTTCGTCCAAGCTGCCGCCAACTTCATAAGTCAGTCTTGGAGGACTTCAAAATGAGTCTAGAAACGATTTTGATTATCGTCCTGATTGTGTTCTTGCTTGGTGGAGGCGGTTGGTACTGGGGGCGTGGGCGCGGTTAATGCGACCTGTTCTGGAACGGAAATAGCCGTTCTGGAGCGGGACCTGGCATGAGTAGCAACTCCGCGACTCCGTCAACCACTGACTCGGAACCAAGTTCGATTCTTGTTCATAGGATGGCAATTTTGTCGGGACGGGTAACGGAAATCCCGCTCCTCAATTAGGCGAGATTCAACGATAAGGAGAAAACAGATGAAGCCGAGTACGAAGGATGAGATTAAAGGCACTTTCCATGAGGTGAAAGGCAAAGTCAAAGAGAAGGCAGGCCAAGTCACGAACAATCCTGACTTAAAGGCTAAAGGCAAAGCCGAACACACCGCCGGCAAAGTTGAAAAAAAGGTCGGGCAGATCGAAAAAGTGCTCGAGAAGTAAATTAGGAGGCCTCTGTCGGAGCATGCCGCGTTCGGGACAACGGATGCACCGCGCTCAGGACTGCAGAGACCCGGCGGACGTCAGCTTGGCGCCTCGGAGTTCTGCATTGAAGCGGGCCACACATATCAAGCCCACGAACTAACCGCTTCGTCGCCCGAACCTGCGCTGCTGTCCCCGTTAAACTCCTGAATCAGGGTTTAACACGATTGCAATAACTTACCAACAAGAAGAAAGACCAGCATAAGGAGAAGTAAAATGCCAGATCAAGAAAATCTCAATCCACAACATAGCGATCCGCAGAAGCCCGCTCCTCCGGAGCAGAAACCCATAATCCAGCCGAATCAGCCAGTGCAACAGAAACAGCCGGCCCCGATCGGACAGCCCAAAAGTCCGCAGTCGGAACAAGAGAAACACGAGCAAGAGAAGAAAAAGCAGGCTTAGGCTGCGGTGGATTTAGGTTGGTGAAATGGAGGGCTCAGGGCGGTTCGATTGACATAGGGCAGTCCTGATAAACGTCGGAGCGATTTTAGCTTCAAGGCCGCCGACGCGATGGCGCTGGCGGCCTTTTTAGAACTTCCTTCCGACGCGCTAGCGATTATCCGCCACAGCTGTCTGTCTGTTGAGTATGCCCGCTGCCTCGGCAAGTGTTAGGTCATCGGGCACTCGCTGGAAGTCGCTGTGGTTTTCGGTCTCGTGCACCCCGATTGTCTGAAGAGGAGAGCTTTCCCTTTCATGTCCACAACAACCAGGACAGTCACCTCCCACTGACCCGGTGCCTCCTCTGTCTGCCTAACCTCAAACTTGCCCCCTTGTCCAAGTGTCCCAACAGTCCGTCTCCGAATTTCACATCCTCCATAAGATGGCCATTGAGCCCTGCCAACCTCTCTTGTTTGGTATCGACCGTCATCTCACCTTGCATGTCGTGGAAGACCCGGGCTTCAAGAGAAGGCGGCTGAAAATTCGGATTGGGGCTGAAGGTTAGCGTTACGAGGTCCCCCTGATAACCCGCGTAGTCGAACACAAATGCTTCAGGCAGAATCTTGAACAATCCTCCCGCTTGTTCTGCCTTCTTGTTGCTCGCCTGCTGTAATTTCCGCTGCTCATCTGGATGGCTCACGAGCCTCTGCGTGCGCTGGTTCTCTTTCTGCTGCTGTTTGGCGTCAAGTGGGTGGCCATCAATGGAGAGAAGTCGACTCAGAGAACCATTGTTTGTCTCGAAGATTTCTTGGACCTGTTTCTTCCCGGATTCCTCTTTTTCGAGCCGGTACATCCAGCGGACGTGATCCTCATCCTGGACTTTCAGTTCGTTGGCGACCACCCTCCGTGCCAGTTCGTTCGCCGACATTCCGAGTTTCTCGGAATCTGATTGGGGGAGTGCGTTCGATCCGAGCAGAATGATGGTCGCTATGACGGTTGCGGAATTGTGTATCAGCCTCACAACCGATGGCGACGCAAGTACGCGGCACGTTTTGAACCAGCTCTGCATCTCGTCATCCCTCTCATGAGACGGACACTGTGGGGGGCTTCAAGGTTCATGCCCGCAGAGGTTGCGGTGCCTCGCAAGTCAATCATGGAACGAAGTGCACCCAAAAAGCTGGTCAAAAGCGCGCACTCTCCTCGCCTGCTCACCGGGAGGTGAGGTTCATTCTTTCGTCGTTCCGCAGTCTTCGTGTACCCGTGTCCAATGTCAGAACTGTGCAGTTTGGACCAGCCGAACCATTCTTTCCGAGCCTATGCTGTATCTATCGAGGAGATGAACAGTCGCAGCGAAAGGCGCTGTTCTGGCCTCGTGGGAAGAAGCAATGGAATATGACCCATATCACCAATAAGCCGATACCGTTCCCCGCTACGGTGTGGTAGATTTCCCCCGCATGCTAAGACTAGACGACGATCGTTGGAGCGAACTCAAGGGCGGGTACCGGACGCACTTCGATCCACGCCCACTGCTCTCCAACTTGAGACTGGTACCGACATCGCGACAGCGTGGCATGGACTCTGGGAAGGACTCCACCACGAAGGAGATGTCGGCCAAGCCTCATACGCTGCCGTGCCGCACCTAGTGCGGATACATCGTCACCGCGGAGTGATCGACTGGAACACCTACGCGATTGTTGCGATCATCGAGTTGGCTCGCAATCAAGGCGGAAACTCTGAAGTGCCGAAATGGTTGGAGAAGGATTATTTCCACGCAATTCAGGTTCTGTCTAAGATCGGGTGCACCGAGTTTTCGCATGCCAAGTCTTCGGCGGAGGTTCGCGCGATACTTGGCATTTTGGCTATAGCGAAGGGTGCCCGAACGCACGGGAAATTCCTCGTCCTGTATTCAGAGGAGGAATTGTTGGCGATCGAGGCTCGTGGGTAGGACTAGCCCGTCACTGTCGAAAAATCCGCACCGACCCCGCGCCGAGCTTTCGGCAGGCGTGCCGACAGGCGGGCAGGTCGGGCGAGCGTTTCGCATTTGGACGCCAGCCCTGAATGCGCAGCAAGGGCGCAAAAACGAAAGCGCCCCGACTCCGGTTAGAGTCATGGGGCGCTTTCGTCGGACAGCCCTCCCCCGAAAGCTGCTCGATGAAAAGGCTAGGCTCCGATGCGGTCATCGTGAATAGCTCCTGCGTGCCATGTGGCAGCACTGCTGGGCTAGCCCACGTTGCCCGACTTGCTTTTGGTACGGTGATCGCGTTTGCGACGGGCGGATTCGAGAGATTCAAGCCGCTCTGAGCA